>Ga0206913_1209_pt1 | contig 10021 bp, 7 predicted proteins | sample Alteio_BWOrgHeat_72_FD_152942 | JGI IMG/M metagenome (GOLD analysis project Ga0206913, IMG submission 152942) | Enriched cells from forest soil in Barre Woods Harvard Forest LTER site, Petersham, Massachusetts, United States -... | ecosystem: Environmental > Terrestrial > Soil > Temperate forest > O... | reverse complement strand
TCGGATTGTCTACCTTATACCGGAAAATGGAAGAATACCATATATCATAGTCAACGGCTCCAGTGAATCAGCGAAACATGCCGGATCAGGAAAAACATACCGCTCAGTTTATTGATCTTATCCGCAAATCCCGGCGCGGAAAATGTAAGATTTATATTGGCATGAGTGCGGGTGTCGGTAAAACATACCGCATGCTGCAGGAAGCCCATTCACTTTTAAGAAATGGAATGGATGTTAAAATCGGTTACATCGAAACGCACGGCAGAAAAGAAACATATGAATTATTGGATGGTCTGCCTATAATACCCAGGCGCAAATTATTTTATAAGGGTAAGGAGCTGGAAGAACTGGATGTGCAGGCTATTATCAACCAGCATCCTGAAATCGTAATCATCGACGAGCTCGCACATACCAATATCGAAGGCAGTAAGAATGAAAAACGATGGCAGGATGTGATGGATATCCTGGATGCCGGAATCAACGTGATCAGCGCTGTAAATATTCAGCATATAGAAAGCCTCCATGAAGATGTGAAATCCATCACTGGTGTTGACGTGGCCGAACGGATTCCTGACAATGTATTAAAACAGGCGGATGAAGTGGTGAATATTGATCTCACGGCTGATGAGTTGGTTACACGCCTGAAAGAAGGGAAAATATATGCTCCGGAAAAAATTGAAAAGGCATTGAATAATTTTTTTCAACCTGACAAAATTCTGCAGCTGCGGGAACTGGCGTTGAAGGAAGTCGCCAGCCAGGTGGAACGTAAAATAGAGACCGAGCTTCCGGGAAGCCTTGGCAGTAAAGACGAACGATTCATGGCCTGTATCAGCAGCAATCATGAAATAGCCAGGATGGTGATCAGGAAAACAGCGAGACTTGCTTCTTATTATCATTCCGACTGGTATGTATTATATGTTCAGACGGACAGGGAGCGGGGTGACAAAATCGGATTGGCCGCACAACGGCATCTGATTAATAATTTCAAACTGGCTACGGAATCAGGTGCTGAAGTAATTAAAGTTGTCAATAACAATATCGCGAAGGGAATTATTGAAACCGCCGAAGAAAGAAAGGTCACAACCATCTGTATAGGAAAACCGCATCTCGGTCTGGCGAAAGTTATCCTGAACACGGCCGTATTCAGCCAGTTGCTGAATAAATTATCGGAGGTGAGTATTGATATCGTAATATTATCATGAAATGGCAGTAAAATTAAAAACCAAGTTGACGGCCGGATTAATATTCCTTTTCGGGGTGATTCTGATATTCGGAATTCTCGGAATCATCAATATCAACCTGCTAAGCCGTGATGCGGACCTTATTTTAAAGGACAATTATAAATCGGTCATCTATTGTAATAACATGCTCACCGCACTCGAAACTGTGGACACCCATAAGGATGCGATGGATAAATTTGAAGAGAATCTGAAGAACCAGGAATTAAATATCACGGAACCGGGTGAAAAAGAGCAAACAGAAGAAATCAGAAAGAACTTTGAAGAATTAAAGGCAGATCCGAAGGATCCGTCCAATTATAGTGAAATAAGGCAATCTATACTTCAGGTGCTGGACCTCAATACCTCCGCAATTTATCGCAAGAATATGGTTGCACAGGAAACGGCCCGGAATGCTAAAAGCTGGCTGGCCATTATTTTTACCATCCTGATCCTCATATCGTTTACTTTTATTTTTAACCTGCCCGGTATTATTTCCGGACCGATTCAATCCCTGTCCGACGGGATTAAAGAAATTGCAAATAAAAACTATAGTAAGCGGATTTATTTGAAACAGAAAGATGAGCTGGGTGACCTGGCGATCGCTTTCAATGCTATGGCAGAAAAACTGGATCTGTATGAACATAGTAACCTGGCGAAAATGCAATTCGAGAAAAGCCGTATCGAAACCATTATCAACCAGATGCGGGATGGGATCATCGGGCTTGACGCCAAAAAAAACATTCTGTTTCTGAATGTTGTCGCTCAAAAACTGATGGGATTAAAAGAAATCGATACCGTGGGGAAATATGCACCTGATATTGCTCTTAAAAATGATCTGATGAGAAAATTACTCCAGACAGATGGTGACAAAAAAGATTTGAAAATATACCTGGATGACAAGGAGGGTTTTTTTAACAAGGATATTTTAGATGTGAAAAACAATCAGGAAGTGATCGGGCAGGTAATTGTATTACGGAATATCACCATTTTTCATGAACTCAACGAAGCAAAAACAAATTTTATTGCCACGGTATCCCACGAACTGAAGACGCCTATTTCTTCCATAAAGATGAGCGCACAAATATTATCAGACGAAAGAACAGGACCACTGGCTGAAGATCAGAAACAATTGATCAATAGTATTGGTGATGATGCTGACCGTTTATTGAAAATTACAAGTGAACTGATCAATATGGCCCAGGTGGAAACCGGTAATATTCAATTCAACCTGCAATCCACGCCTGTAACAACCATAGTTGAAGACGCACTGGATGCGGTGCAGGTCCAGGCCCAGCAAAAAAATATATCGATAAAAACAACCATCATACCGGAGACACCGCAGATACATGCCGATAAAGAAAAAACAACCTGGGTGATGATCAATTTACTGACGAATGCGATCAAGTATTCATATGAGTCGTCTGCTATTGAGATATATGCCGGCCCAAGGAACGGTCATGTGGAACTATCGGTAAAAGATCACGGCAGGGGTATTGACGAAAAATATCTTGCCCGTGTTTTTGACCGTTACTTCAAAGTACCCGGCTCACAGGAAAGATCAAGAACGGGATTGGGCCTTGCGATTTCAAAGGAATTCATCGAAGCGCAGGGAGGAAAAATCTGGGTGCACAGTCAAATCGGTGCAGGAAGTGAGTTTGGATTTTCGTTTGATGCTAATAGTTAGCCGACTAAGTATATTCCCCTACAAGAATTACGTTTCACATTTATTGGGAATTTGATTTCGATTGATCTTGTAACAAACCTTTATTTCCTCTGATATCGGAATGATCATACTTAGAACCCGATTCAGTATCTTGGCTATCTGATTTAGCCAGATGAAGAAAGTTTTTTACCCGGTTTTCTTACTTGTTTGCTTTGCAATAAGCTGCATGCTGTCCTGCGGCAGTAGAAAATCAGCAAACACGATTGCCACCGACTCGGTCAGCATCGCACAGGGACAATTATTATTCCAGACCAATTGCAGCGGCTGTCACAATTTCCGTCATGACGGAATCGGGCCAAACCTTTCGGGAATAACAGAAACGGATTCGGTCAGATGGCTCAGGGAATTTATCCGTAATCCAAAGGCCATAATCGATTCGGGATCTGATCATGCCAAAAAACTTCTGGCCGACTACCACTCCCTCATGCCCTCATTCACCACTCTAAAAGATGAAGAGCTTGACCAGCTGATTGCTTTTTTATACACTCAGAAAGCGAAACAAAAACCAAAAGATGATCCCAACGCGATCAAAAATCCGATTCCTGAAAAAATACCCGCTTCTGATATTCTGGTGGATCTGGAACTATTTGCACAAATACCTCCCAGCAGTGATAAGGAACCACTTACCCGGATCAGTAAAATGGACTGGGTGAAACCTATCAAGAGCTGGTTTGTCCTGGATCAGCGGGGAAAATTATATAAGCTGATAAACAAAAAAGCAGAAACCTGGCTGGACATTTCGAAGTGGAAACCGGCTTTTATAAACCAACCTGGTCTCGCTACCGGTTTCGGCTCATTTGCTTTTCACCCCGATTACGCAAGGAATGGTATTTTCTATACAACGCATACCGAAGCTGCACATTCGAAAAAGGCGGACTTCGCCATCCCGGACTCCATAAAACAAACCCTGCAGTGGGTGCTTTGTGAATGGAAAGCTGCAGATCCAAACGCATCTTCATTCAGCGGAACCTGTCGCGAATTGATGCGGATCGATATGGTTTCAGGAATTCACGGGGTCCAGGAAATTATTTTTAACCCGAAATCAAAACAGGGCGATGAGGATTACGGACAATTATATATCGGTGTGGGCGACGGCGGATGCACTGAGAATGGATATGCTTTTCTAACCCATCATCCGGACAGGATCTGGGGGAGCATTCTCCGTATCGATCCACTGGGTAAAAACAGTGCAAATAGTCAGTATGGTATACCCGGACAAAATCCATTTGCCAAAGCGAAGGATTCAACAGCCGTTCGTGAAATATATGCAGATGGTTTCAGAAATCCCAATCGCATCACCTGGACAAACAAGGGCGTCATGCTCGCAACAAATATTGGTCAGGCGAGTATTGAAGCCATTGATATTATTTTAAAAGGACATGATTATGGATGGCCCAACCGGGGGGGAAAGTTTCTGATGTATCCGGATTCCGACATTAATAAAATATACCCCCTGCCTGCCGATGATAGTGTTTCACATTATACTTATCCCGTCGCTGCATTTGATCACGACGAGGGCAATGCCATCGCCGGCGGATTCGCCTACGAAGGCCGGATGATCCCCCAACTCCGGGGAAAATACCTGTTCGGAGATATCCCTGGCGGAAGGTTATTTTATATCAGTCTCGCAGATTTGAATCCCTCTAAAATGGCGCAGATCAAAGAATGGTTTGTTTCGCTGGATGGAAAACGATTAACGCTTCGCAGTTTGTGCGGGCAAAACCGTGTGGACCTGCGGTTTGCACAGGATGAGGGGGGCGAAATGTTTATATTCACAAAGCCCGACGGAAAGATTTATCGTATGACGAAACTTTCAAATGTTCCGGGTGCCCATACAGCAAAGATAAAATAACCGGTCACAGGTTTCATTTTAACCGCATATATGTCTCAATATTCTTTCTGTTTACTTTTAACGAATCAATCTTTTCTATGCCGGTCTGTGTCAGCATGTCATTTCGAAACGCCACGGTAAAAACGAAATCATTGTTCTCCCAGGCCCTGTCACTGCAAAACTGCAAATGCTCAGTATACATACTATCAGATAGTGTATAGGTTCCTGCGCCTGAGGTATAAAAGGCGGCGGTATCCTTCCCTTTGCTCAGATCATGTCCCACGAAAGAAAAATGGGTGTCGTTAATGATCTTTAAGAATTTTTTGCCTTTGGTGTAATCGGTTGTCGTTGTGTCCTTACCCTGTATGGTTGTCCCGGTAACCAACTCCCAGGTTCCGATCATCGGGTTTTCGGGAGCTGCCGCCTTATCTTTTTCCTGATTTAATTCACATCCCTGAAGGGTCAACAGAACGAATGCTGCAATCGTTAGAAGTTTCATTGGTTCATTTATTTGAGGGAAAGTTAAACATTTCCCTGAAAATCTACCGGCCATCATTCTATTGCTTACATTTAATAAGGTAATAGCCTGTATGCGAACCCTTATCCTTAAGATAATCTTCTTCCTGATTTTCCAGGTAATATTTGCCTGTAGCTATGGACAAAATTTCAATCCTTATTATAATTTCAAACAGCTTAACGTCCAAAATGGTCTTGTACAAAATATAGTTTATCATTTCCTGCAGGATAGCAGGGGTTATATCTGGCTCGGTACCAGAAACGGAATTACATTATTTGACGGAATCCATCCCATTAATTTCCAACACGCAGATAATAATAAAAATAGCCTTGCAGGCAATTTTATCACACGTATACTGGAGGACTCAAATCATACTGTGTGGATTGGAAATGATGCGGGCATTGACCGTTTCAATCAAACTGACAACAGCTTTACACATTTTGGTATCCCTTCGGCAAACGGCCGCAAGGTAAATACTTACTGTGTATTACTGGGGTTTGCGAATGCCCATGATTTATGGTTCATTGATGTCAGTTCCAAAGCCATAAAAATCTTTAACACGGCCACAAAATTATTCCGTTCCATTATTTCAACAGACGCTTTAGATGGGTTACTATATGCCGACCCTTCCTTAGGCAGTGTAGAAATCTGGACCTACTTAAGTATCGGTACGATTCATTTTATTTTTAAAAAAGATTCCCTGATCAGGCAGCAGGCCTATTTCGACGGAGACAAAAAAGCCGGTATGCCATCCCAGCTGATATTTCACGTCCTTTCTCAAAATGATTCTACAACCTGGTTATCGACTGCCAAAGGCCTTGTTGAGCTGAATCCGGTGTCCTGTAAATATGTGATCTATAACAAGATGAATAATCAACCGGTAACAGAAACAAGATATGTATCAGAATCACCCACAGGACTGCTATGGGTTGGAACAGGCAATGAAGGCATTTACACATTTGATACCCACCAGAAAAAATTTATCGATCACTTCCGGAATGAGGCATTAGATCCCTTCAGTGTCTGCAGTAATAATATCGTGTCCATATATTTCGACCGGGTAGGCGATATCTGGTGCGGGAGTTATGGAAATGGTGTCAGCTATGCACATATCGAAAATAATTTTTTTTCAAAGCATCTCTCCAAAACCGAAATGGATCATTGGAAAAAAGAAAACAATATATCCTGGCTGGGACCGGATCTGATGGGAAATACCTGGTTCAAGTTGCAGGATTATGGGGGATTTTGGCAGCTCGACTCTTCATTAAAACATAAAACTTTTCACGAGCCGCGACTGGAAAATGGCAAGCCCTTTATAGCTGCGGTTTATCAAATACTTTTTTACGACAAGTCGAATGCCTGGTGCACGACCGACAGGGGACTATTCCGTTACAATACACGAACCAACATTATCAAACAGGTTAATTTCCCGCGCTTATCTAACGCACTTTTTGGAAGTTACTGGACCAAATTGATGCTCCGTCTCCGCGATGGCTCGATATTATTTTCAACATTTGGTGGTGTATACCATATCTCAAACCACAACGGAAAAGAAACCATCCAACCCTTCTCCGCATTCAACTCTATGCCTGTCAAAGCATTTGATGTGATCTTTGAAGATAGCGCGCATCAGGTATACATCAAGGACAGGGAAGACAGCCTTTATATTCTTTCTCCCCTTAAAGACGGTGGAAATTATGAAATAAGGAAAAGACTGGCATTCCAACCCGAGATTTTTCAATTCCAGGAAGTCGGTCCGGTTGTTTATATGGCGACCAATGCGGGTCTTTTCCTGTTACGTAAAAGTAATATGTCAATTGAAAAATCTTCCATTAATGGTATCATGCCCTTCATGAGCATCAAAAACTTACTAGTTGAAGGAAATAGAATCTGGCTTTTTGGTGAAAAAGGACTTTACCAATATAATGTAAAAGAAAAGACCGGGCGCTTATTTTCTATTGAAGACGGCCTTCCAAATAATGAGTTCAAAGAAAATACTCTTATGTACACTTCTTCAGGAAACTGTATTGTAGGAACAAATAATGGTATTCTTTCATTTTATCCGGTAAAATCGCAGGATGCCGTTTATCCGCCGCGGGCGCAGCTGATCAATATGTACGTCAATGATTCTTCGACGGGCTTTATAGCAAATCCACAGGAATGTTCAAAGGTGGTACTCGATCATGATCAAAACACTTTTTCATTTGATTATTCCTGTATCAGTTTTCAACATGTGCAGGAATCGGCATATGAATATAAGCTGGACGGTTTTGATGAGAACTGGATAAGGGGAGGAACCACAAACTATACCCGTTATAGCAGGATTGCGCCTGGCGACTATACTTTCCGGATCCGCACGATCGATGCAAAAGGTAGGGTCAGCCCTTATATGAAGAACCTTTCTATCAAAATTAAAAAAGCATTTTGGCAAAAGACCTGGTTCAGAATCATCATGATTGTGGTTCTCGGGTTGCTGATATGGCTGGTTGTAAAATGGTATTTAAATATCCGGATTCGTAAACAGCAGGTGGAATTTGAAAAATTACAGGCAATAGAAAAAGAAAGGACCCGGATAGCAACGGATATGCATGACGACCTGGGTGCGGGACTTTCGAGAATCAAGTTCCTGAGTGAGACCATTGAAATGAAAAAACAATTGGAGCAGCCCATCGACGCAGAAATCAACAGTATCGGTAATTATGCCAACGAGATGATTGGAAAAATGGGAGAGATTGTATGGGCGCTGAATGAAAAAAATGATTCGCTCAGCGATCTGTTATCCTATACGCGCGCTTATGCTGTTGAATATCTCCTGAACAATGGTATCCATTGCCAGGTGAATGCGCCGGCTGTTTTTCCGTCCATTTTTGTAAGCGGTGAATTTCGCCGCAATATTTATCTCACAATAAAAGAAGCACTTCATAATATTGTAAAACACGCAAGTGCCATTCATGTAATCGTCAATATAGAAATTGATAAAATTCTACTGATCGGGATTCATGATGATGGTGTAGGATTTGATGGTATGAATATTCGCCCTTTCAGCAACGGATTGAATAATATGCAAAAGCGGATGAAAGAAATATCGGGTCAGCTCGAGATCATCCATGATAAAGGAACAGTGATCATTTTGACTGCGCCCCTTCAGGTATAACTTTCATTCTATTGCCTGATGCTTATAATAAAACTAATTTCAACTATTCAATGCCTATTACGCTGGCCATAGTAGAAGACCTCGATGAAGTGAGGGAGGGACTAACAAACTTCCTGGCATCAGATCCTGAATTCAAAGTACTGGATACTTATAAAACGGGGGAGGAAGCGTCCGTTGATATTCCCATACTAAAGCCGGATATTGTTATCATGGATATCAATCTTCCGGGAATGAGTGGCATCGACTGTGTTCGTATTTCAAAGAAATCAAATATTCCTACGCAGTTTATGATGTTCACTGTGTACGAAAATGACGAAAAAGTCTTTGAGGCTTTAAAAGCGGGTGCATCCGGTTATCTTTTAAAAAACACGGGTCTGAGTCATATTGTCGAGGCATTGAAGGAGTTGCATAAGGGAGGTTCGCCGATGAGTGCGAATATTGCGCGCAAACTGGTCAATAATTTCCAGGAAAAAGTACATTCCGAAACACCTGCCCATAACAAAATCCTATCGATTCGCGAAAACGAAACACTGCATCTGCTTTCCCAGGGACTATTGTACAAGGAAATCGCCGAACAGCTGGGTATTTCAACCAGTACCGTCCGTCAGCACATACACCGGATATATGAAAAGCTCCATGTTCAAAACAGAACAGAGGCGATCAATAAGGCCTTTAAGAAGCATTAACATCGCAGCTCCCCGTTCCCTTTTGTTGATATCATTGGCAAAATTTGGACTTTGTAACTTTTGTTCTATTGTCTGTCTATAGTGGTTTTTATACCTTTTAAGAAATTTTGTATGAAACAGTTTTACTGCTTGTTGCTGTTACTTTTTCCCGCCTGTGTTTTTAGCCAGCAGGATAATGTCAGCGCCAATAGCGCAAAACAAAAAACAGAGCAAAAGCCTCATCGTAGCCTGGGGTTTGGAATTAAAGCCGGTCTGAATTTTACCAATATTACAAGCGCATCTTCTGTCAGTAACAGCAGTGAAACCGGATACCAGTTGGGTTTATTCCTGGATCCCAGTTCCAAAACAATACTGGGTTCAAGAACCGAACTGCTCTATTCTCACCAGGCCTATAATTTCTCAACCGGAACCACTACCGGAACGAACTACCTGGATTATATTATGCTGGCCCAACTGATGGTCATTAATATCACCCATTTTGTTCAGATACAAATCGGCACTCAAATGGGATATCTCCTGAGTGCAAAATCCGACAGTAACAAAATATCTACCGGAAATGCACAGGCAGACGCTGCAATTAATTACTATAACCGGATAGATTTTGGATTTAGTGGTGGCCTGGAAGTTCGCCCCTTCATGGGAATCATCGTAGGCGCCCGGTATAATTTCAGTATCACCAATCTCTATAAACTACCAGATAATAGCAGTTCGCAAACACCGCCATCCTTTGTACCCTCAACCAGTGATCTTAATTTTAAGAATAACCTCGTTCAGGTATATGTTGGTTACAGGTTCTAAACGCCCAACGTGGAACGCTCAACGCTGGACACGGAAATACTGGCCTAATTTTAATCCACACCATTACCCTTATCCCAGACCTGAAAGAGAAT
>Ga0206913_1208_pt1 | contig 10085 bp, 5 predicted proteins | sample Alteio_BWOrgHeat_72_FD_152942 | JGI IMG/M metagenome (GOLD analysis project Ga0206913, IMG submission 152942) | Enriched cells from forest soil in Barre Woods Harvard Forest LTER site, Petersham, Massachusetts, United States -... | ecosystem: Environmental > Terrestrial > Soil > Temperate forest > O... | reverse complement strand
TTTGCGCACAGGACGCCATCAAGAACGTATCGATTCGCTTATCGGCCTGGTCCGCACATCTTCTGTTGTTCTTGCAGAATTATGCCGAGGTGCCACCAAAAGTCAGGAACATAAGTTTCTTGAAACTCTGGCCCGAAATCATCCTATCCTTACTCCTACGGAAAAGAATTGGCTGGAATCTGGTCAGATTCTTGGGAAGATTTACGCGTTAAAAAAGTTTGGCCCGGATAAATTACGGGACCTGCATTTCGATGTGCTAATCGCACTCACCGCTCGTTCACACGGAGCTCTTCTTGTAACCTCAAATCGCACTGATTTCGAAATGATTTCCAGTTACAAGAAGCTTCAGCTTGAAATTTGGTAGCTGCATCAGGCATTGCCCTGCGACCTGCCTACAAATGCTAAACTAAGGACTAAAGCCCATCCTCATGGACCGCACACACATCCGCAATTTTGCCATTATCGCCCACATCGACCATGGCAAATCCACGCTTTCAGACCGGCTTCTGGAACTGACCGGAGCCTTGTCTATGCGGGAGATGCAGGAGCAGGTCCTGGACGCGATGGACCTGGAGCGGGAACGCGGCATCACCATTAAGGCCCATGCCGTCCGCATGAAATACCTGGCCCAGGACGGTCAGGAATACCAGCTCAACCTGATTGATACGCCCGGCCACGTGGATTTCTCTTATGAAGTCTCACGGTCACTGGCTTCGTGCGAAGGCGCGCTGCTCGTGGTAGACGCATCGCAGGGCGTGGAAGCGCAAACGCTGGCCAATGCCTATCTGGCCATCAATCATGGTTTGGAAATTATCCCGGTCATTAACAAAATCGATCTGCCCAGTGCTGACATTCCTCGCGCAAAGGAAATGATTGAGCAGACGGTTGGCCTGGATACCAAAGACGCTATGCTGGTAAGCGCCAAAAGCGGCCTGGGCGTCCCAGAATTGCTGGAAGCCATTGTGAAACGTCTGCCGCCGCCAAAAGGCGATCCCGCCAATCCGTTGCAGGCTCTGATCTTCGATTCATGGTTTGACCCCTATCGTGGCGTGATCGTTCTGGCCCGCCTTTTTCAGGGCACTCTGCGCAAGGGCATGAAAGTACGCCTGTGGTGGAACGGCAAAACACTGGACGTGGAAACGCTTGGCGTACTCACACCCAAGCCGATAGAGATTGACGAGTTGGTTGCGGGCGAAGTGGGCTTTATGGTCGCCAACAACAAAACCGTTTCTGACACCAAAATCGGCGACACCATCACCGATGACGCGCGCCCTGCCATTGAGCCACTTCCCGGCTTTGAAGAGCTCAAGCCCATGGTCTTCGCCGGACTCTACACCGTGGACGCACATGAGCATACGGCGCTGCGCGAAGCGCTGGAGAAATTGCGGCTCAATGATTCTTCTTTCTTTTTCGAACCGGAGAGTTCCGCCGCTCTGAGCTTCGGATTCCGCTGCGGCTTTCTTGGTCTGTTGCACATGGAGATCATCCAGGAGCGGCTGGAACGCGAATTTGGCTTGGACCTCATCACCACTGCCCCCGGCGTGCGCTATGACATTACGAAAACAGACGGCGAAAAGATTCAGGTTGATAATCCTTCCCGGTGGCCCAACCAGAGCGAGATTGCCAAGATTGAAGAGCCGGTAATCCTGGCCATGATCCTGACGAATGAAGAATATGTCGGTAGCATTTTGAAACTGGTGGAAGATAAGCGCGGCAAGCAAAAAGCCTTTGAGTACGTAAGCGCCGCCCGCGTAATGCTGAGTTATGAATTGCCGCTGAACGAAATTGTGCTGGATTTTTATGACCGGCTGAAGACCGTCTCGCGCGGCTACGCGTCGCTGGATTATCACCTGGCCGGTCACTGGGAATCCCCCATGGTCAAGCTGGATATTCTGGTGGCAGGTGAAGCCGTGGACGCGCTCTCCATCATCGTGCACCGCGACTTCGCATATGATCGCGGCCGCGCACTTGTTTCAAAGATGCGTGAACTTATCCCTCGGCAGATGTTTGAAGTTGCAATTCAGGCATCGATTGGCGCAAAGATTATTGCCCGTGAAACCGTAGCAGCCATCCGCAAAAACGTGCTGGCCAAGTGCTACGGGGGTGACATTTCGCGTAAACGCAAGCTTCTGGAGAAGCAAAAAGAAGGCAAGAAGCGCATGAAAAGGATCGGCAAAGTGGACATTCCGCAGGAGGCCTTCCTGGCGGTGCTCAAAGTTGGCGACAACGGCTGATGCCGGAAAGCAGGAAAAAGCTTCAATTCTCAAATGTGCAAATCCCCTGCTTTCCGTTTGAGCGCTTACCCATTTGTTGTGCAATCCTGTCTGCCGAGCCCGTGCATCCTGTAACTGATTGAAATAAATCAGGTTACAATCTACAACAATACTTGGGCAGATCAGTTAAGTCATTGAAAAAACATTGTGCTACTCTGCTGGCCTCCATACATTTGCACAGAGTTTTCCACAGCAAACCTGGCTCGCAAAACCACTTTCCTACCGCATGTCCTTCCTGAAATTTACGGTAATAAAGGTCTCTACTTCCACTGCTTCCCCGTTCAAGATATAGGGCCGATAACGCCATTGCCGGACCGCCTCAAGTGCTGCGCTCGCCAGCATTGGGTGTCCACTGGTTACATTCAAGCTTTGAATCGATCCATCACGCGCAATGATGGCGTGCAACTTCACTTGGCCCTGAACGCCGGACACAATTGCGATCCTGGGATAAACTGGTTCTACTTTGCTAATCAGCTGTGCCTCTTCGAGCACGGAAACAATGCGTTTGGGACCGCTGGGTTTCACATTTGTGGTGGATGATCGGGAGTTGATCAAATCACCAGGCATATTGGCTGATCCAACAGGAGTTCCTGGAGGCGTTACTTCAGTAGTATCCGTCGTAGTTGTCACCGTTGATTCAATATGAATCGCATTTGGATTATTGTTGGCCAGAACAACTGTTGCTCTTGAGCCTACAGTCGCGGGACCGTTAGCGTGAGAAGGATTTAGAGGAATCGGCCGCACTGGCTCAATTGTCATGGGCTTCACAGGGATAAATGGTAAAACCCGTGCTGAAACCGAAATCACGCCCGTTGAGAACAGAGGAATCATCACCACAATTCCAGCCGCGATCAATTGCAGTGTGAATGCAGTTGCCATAGGCCAGCGTTTGCGTTTGCCTGATGTGGACACAGATTCGAGCAACGTATCACCGAACATTTTTCTCACCTCCAATAGAAAGATTGGACACCGGAGAATGGAGGCAGTGTTCGATTTCGCAGAAAATAAAAAGGCCGCCGGTGAGGGCGGCCTTATGTGTTCCTCAGGAACAATTACGGTTTCTTTGGTGTCGCGGCAGGAGTAGCAGGATGCGTGGCGGGTGTCGCCGGCTTCGTGGTTCCTGCGGCGCCGGCTGGCTTGGCTGCGGGAGCGGATACCGGGCTCTCAGTGTTATAAGCGTCCACAAGTTCCTAGGTAATAACGTTCCCCTGTGTTGCCCAGAGCACGGGTGAAGTTTGCGGATTTGAGACGTCCAGCACCACGGCATAACCGTTGGCATTCGCATACTTCTCCAGCACAGCCAGCATTTTTGCGCCGATGCGGTTGATCACATCCTGCTCAGCCTGCTGGAATTCAGCCTGCGCATCTTCATAGTTGCGCTGCAGCGACTTCTGTTTTGTCTCGATAGCCTTGGCCCGGCTGCTCTTCTCTTCATCGCTGAGCTTGTCGGATTGCGCCTGATATTGCTTTTTCAGGCTCTCCACTTCGTCACTCAGGCCTTTCAGTTCGGCCTGCTTGGGGCTGAACTTTTGCTGCAACGCATCCAGCTCTTTCTTGCCCTCGTTGGACTCAGCGATTGCCTGCTGAATGTTGACCACACCAATCTTGGTAGAGGCTGCGCCGGTTGCCGCCGGAGCTGCCGCTCCCTGTGCGAAAACTGGTGCGCCAAAAGCCATGCTCAGGCCGAGGCCGAGTACGAGATTTCTGAATTTTGCCACGTTCATGGGTTTACGTGCTCCTTGGATTCATTGCGGCGCCGGCTCATGCGGCGCCGAGAGTTTAGGGTTTCTTGGTTGTTGCGGTTGCTGCGCCCGTTGCTGGTGGGTGCGACGCGGCCGCGCCAGACGGACGTGGAGCGCTTGCCGCCGGTTTAACTGCGGGCGGCGTCACTGGCGATCCTGCGTTGTAAGCGTCGATCAGGCCCTTGGTCATATTGGACGCCGGATTCGCAAACAATACCGGGGTCTGTGGGTTGGACACATCCATTACCACCGAGTAACCATTGTCCTTCGCGTATTTCTCCAGCACTGTCAGCATTTTCTTTCCCAGCCGGTTCAAAATTTCCTGCTCAGCCTGCTGAACTTCATTCTGGAAATCTTCATAGTTGCGCTGCAAGGCCTTCTGTTTTTCTGAAGCGACGCGAACGCGGTTGGCGCGCTCCTCTTCACTCAGCTTGTCACCCTGCGCCTGAAGCTGCTTCTTCAGGTTCTCTACTTCGTCATTCTGGGCCTGCAAAGCCGCCTGCCGGGGCGAATATTTTTGCTGCAGAGCATCCAGTTCCTTCTTGCCTTCGTTCGTGTTGGCGATTGCGTCTTGAATGCTGACAATGCCTACCTTGGATTCGGTGGCTGGCGTGGCTGTGGCCGGCGCCTGTGCGCGGGCTGCGGAAACGCCCAGCGACAGTGCTGCTGTCAGGATGAGGACGCGGGTATTGATGTGACTTGCCATGAAATTATTGGACTCCTTATTGGTTCTTACGTAACTATTCGTCGCGATGCACGTTTTCTTGACTACTCATGAATGCGTGAAATCTGCGGAGGGAACGGTATTGAAATTATAGGTTCTGCCCCCGGCAGCGTCAAACTACGGCTTTCTCCTTAGAAGGTCGTGCTGATGGTGAATCTAAATGTGTGCTTAGGCTCCTGCAGGTGAAAACTTGGTCCCAGAGTTGCCAGCGCGGATTGAAAACTGAAATCGCCCGCGGCCCCCGGCGGGAACATGCTCCGCACAATCGGGCTGGGGGACACTACAGTGGTATCCAGCGTCAACGGATTGTAAGCGTAGTAAATGCGGAACGGTTGCTGCACGATAGGCAGCAATACCTGCAGTTCCAGGCCGGTAGACATGCGAGGCACGTAGTTGGTGCCCGCCACCGGCGTCAAATTTCCACTGAATGGTATGGACGTTCCGCCAACGCACTGGAACCCGATAATCGCCGGGCACCCGAAAATCGTGCTATTCAGCTGTGTCAGCGAATCATTGCTGATCTTCAATTGCGAGTCTTGGGTGATGAAATCCATTCCGAAATCTGCGAACGGCGCTAGCGTCACCGGGCCCACAACGTGAATACGGTATTCAAGATTGGTTACAAACTGCGTATCACCGCCGGGCAGGGTGATGTTATTCACCGGCAGCGGTACGGTCACATTGCCGCGCCGTGGATTGGTGGGATCAATTGGCACCGGACTGCCGTCAGGATTCGTCAATGGGAAATTCTGCACCGTGCTCACGAACACGTAGGGTGAAACCGTGCGTACGTCAAAACCGCGCAAGTCATTCTCTCCGCCCATATAGAAGCGCTGGTAGGGCGGCGCTTCCGATCCACCAAAGCCATTGATGAAGCTGGCTTGCACACGGACACCCAGGGTGTTCTGGTGATACAAAGGCTTCCACTGCGTGAAAGCTACCAGCGGACGATAGAACTTCACGTTGCCGCCCAGTCCGGCAATTTCAGTTGAGAGAAAGAAGCTTCTGCCGCGGTGCGGCCGGATGGGACTGTCAATGGTGCTGAAACTGAGTGAAGGCGTAATGGAACTGGTAATGATTCCGTCGAGCGCATTCGGACCGGAAATATTGCGGAAGTTCAGCGTCTGGAATAGATTGCGCGACGCATCACTGAACGTTTCAATCGTAGTGGAGTCCAGCGAATAGGTAAGTCCTACCCGTTTGAAGGAATGCCCGAGCAGATAGTTTGTCGACGCCGTGAACCCAGTGCTCGACTGGTTGTAATTCAACAACTGATTCAGCACGGACTGCGGCAGATTCAGGTTTTGGCCTGCCGTAATCGAGGCTTGGCGCGCCTGATCAAAATCATACCTGCGGCTATAAACAGTAAAACCAAGTGTGAGTGGCCGGTCAAATGTATAAGGCTCGGTAAAGCCGAACAGCAGTACGCGTGACAGGCTGCCTACGTTGGCCTGTACCTGTAGCGTTTCACCCAGACCAAGGAAATTGTTGGTCTCATAATTCAGACCGATGAAAGATCCTTCCAGTCCGCTCACGCCACCGGTGAGTCCGATACTGTTTTTGCCTTTTTCTTTCACCTTTACCGTGAGGTCCACGGTGCCGTTCTGCGTATCCAGTTTGCGCTCAGTGTCGTCTTCCGGCTTCAATGCGTCAAAATAATTGAGCTGGTTCAGGCGCAAAACGCTGATGTCCCATAGACGGCTGTTGAAAACCTGGCCTTCCTGCACCAGCAGTTCGCGGCGGATTACACGATCGCGCGTGGTCGTGTTTCCCTGGAATTCAATACGGCGAACGTAATACGGCTTGCCTTCCTCCACCTCGACATTCAGGGTGATTTCCTTTTTCACATCGTCAATCTCGGTAGTAGGCACAGGCGAGAAATCGATGAAGCCAATTTCTCCATAGGCCTTGCGCAGGTTATCCAGACCTTTTCCAATCAATTGCTTGTTAAACGTATCTCCATCTTTAATTGGGAACAGGCCGCGCAACAGTTGCGTGTTGCGAATGGCCTTGTTGTTGGTAAAGACAATTGCTTTGAGCTTGAACTTATCGCCTTCATCGATTGGCATCGTGATATCCATGACCTTGCCCTCGCCACTTTGGACAAAAGGAACATGGAGCTTGGTGTGTGTATCTCGCAGCTGGGTTTTGGGATCATCTACCACAGCCTTGAAATAGCCAAATGTCTGCAGGGCCTCGCGAACGCGTTCCGTATCTTCTTCCAGCTTCGAGGAGTCAAATGTTTTCGAAAAGATGTTTTCCAGGAAAATAGACTGGGGGATACCGATGGGACGCAGGTTCTTCATCGCTGCCCGCAGTGTGCGGCTGGGCACGTGTTTGTTGCCCACAAACTTGATATTGCCGACCTTGATCTTGGGGCCTTCCTTCACATTAAACGTGACGGAGACGGAGGCAGGAGGCACTTCCTGGACTTGCACGCTGATATTAGCAAACTGGCGGCCATGCTCGGCCAGCAATTGCTGCAGTACTACTTTGGCTTTAATTACCTTGGTGGGATCATAAGGACTATCAACCGTCAGAGGGACTTTCGCCTTTTTATAGCGCTCCAGAATGTCGCTCTGTGAGACCGAGTTCAGCCCCTTGTAGTCAATCGTGCGAATCGTCGGTTTTTCCCGAACGTAAATATGGATCAGCCAGCCTTTGGCCGATTGCTCGCGCTCCATGCGAACGTCTGAAAAATAACCGCTGTTCCATACGGAACGCAGGTCGCGCTGCAATGCAGCTTCGTCATAAACATCGCCATTGCGCGTGTAAATACGCGACTTGATGGTCTCAGTGGGGATGCGCCTGTTACCGCTGACATCAATCTCTTCAATTACCTGGGTTCCCTGCGGTACTGCCAGAGCCAGTCTTGGAAAGAGGCCAAAAAGAAAAAGGCCAAGGACCAGTGCCAGAGGCACGGTCCGTGAGACATGTTTAGGACTGGTTTCCTGAAAAAACGACAATATATGACTACCCTCGGAACAAGGTGGGAAAAGCCAGATTATACGGGAGTTACTGCTGAAGTGCCACTTGGACATGCCCCTCACCTAAAATAATCCAGCCCACCAGAAATCTCAGCTTGCACAATTCCTCGCAAATGAATGCTCAGGTTTGCTTCCTTTTGGGCACTATGCCCGTTCCTTAACTTTTAACTTCTCTATCCGCGTCTTCTCATGGTTGACGCTAGGAGGAATCGATCCCCTGTATGTGATTTCCTTACCGTTCTATTTTTGGGCGGTCTACTCCCCGGTATCTGGAACGCGCAAGATTGGGGAACTTGCATTATTTTTTTGGGCTTTTGGTCTTACGAGGACTACTCGAAGCTCCGGTGGGTTAAGTATCCTTTAACCCTGCTCGGATGGCATGGTCAGCGGCAACCAGTTCAACTGATCGCCTCAACCTGCACCAGGCAGGAATAAAACGTTGCTCCACCACCGATGTCCGTCAATGTTTCTGAAGTTAATACATTGATGCTGTTACCGTCTGGCGCAAACCGCGCCGCATTGAGCCGCGCCGCCACCACGCCGGGCTGTACCGCGCCGTTTACATGGGCACGCAAGCGCACGTCTCCGCGATGATTGAACACCCGCACCCAGTCGCCTTCCTGAATTTTACGTGGCGTGGCGTCCGCGGCGCTGATCTCCAGCAACTCCGGATGCTCCATCTTCTGTATCGAAGGAATATTGGTGAAGGTACTATTCAGGAAGTTGTCTGCCTTGCGCGCAAGCAGCTCCAATGGAAACCGCTTGGCCCCCTCGGAGAGTCGCGATTCCTCCGGCGGGACAAATGAAACCACAGGATCCAGTCCCTGCGCGGCCAGCTTTTCGCTATAAAGCTCCGCCTTGCCGCTGGCAGTGGCAAATCCGCCTTTAGCAAATGGAAGAAACGGCCCGTCACCCAGGTTCAAGCGAACGTGGCCTTCTTTCTCTAACTGCTCGCGCGTGATCCCTTCCATCCATTTCTCCCAGCCGTTCGGGATATGCTGGTTCTCCGGCCTCGACATCGTTCCATCGATCATGTCATCCGCGCTCTGCTGGAAACAATCATCCGTAAAGCCCATGCGCTGCGCCAGTTGGCTAAACATATCTGTGTTAGATCGGCTTTCACCAACCGGAGCAATGGCCTGATTGGAGATCTGCAGATACATGTGGCCATACGCCTTATTCAGCTCCTTGTGCTCGATGAACGTGGTTGCTGGGAGAACAATATCGGCGTAACTGGTGGTGTCAGTAAAGAACTGCTCATGCACTAGCGTAAACAAGTCTTCGCGCAAAAACCCTCGGACCACGTCATGATGGTTCGGCGCCACGACTGCGGGATTGGAATTGTAGACAAAAACTGCTTTTACCGGCGGATCACTCAGTTCGTTCAGCGCCTTGCCCAGCTCTGACATGTTTACAACCCGCGAAGGACGTCCCAGCGGGCTTTTCTGCATTAGATCCGGACGCTCCAGTGCATGCATATTCAGATAAAAAGCCCCGCTGGTGGAAAGCTGTAGACCGCCGCCAACTTCCGCCCATGAGCCAGTGATACATGGCAGCATGGCAATGGCACGCACCGCCGAACCTCCGTTTTGCGAACGTTGCACGCCGTAATTCACGCGGATGATCGCCGGCCGCACCGTGGCATACTCGTACGCTAGTTTGCGGATATCGTCCGCGCTGATCCCTGTCCATGCTGCAACCCGCTCCGGCGGGTACTCCTGCGCGCGCTCACGTAACTGCTCAAAGCCAACCGTGTATTGGCTCACATAAGCGGCGTCGTAAAGATTCTCAGTGATGATCACGTTCATCATGCCCAGCGCCAGGGCCACGTCCGTTCCTGGATTAATAGGCAGATGCCAGTCAGCAACTCGTGCCGTGCGCGTCTTATAAGGATCGATCACCACCAGCTTGGCGCCATTGCGACGTGCCTCTTCAATAAACGGCCACAGGTGAACGTTCGTGGCATGTATATTCGCGCCCCACGCGATGATGTATTTAGCATCCCGAAATTGCTGCGGCTCCGTGCCAACATTGCGTCCGGTCACCGTTACCATGCCCGCGCCACCCGCGGAAGCACAGATAGTGCGGTCCAGTTGCGACGCACCCAGACGATGAAAAAACCGGTGCGCCATTCCGGAATAGCTCAGCACACCCACGTTGCCGGCGTAGGAATAAGGGAGGATTGCCTCGGAGCCAAAGTCGTCTGAAATTTTCTGAAAGCGATGCGCGATTTCATCCAGTGCTTCGTCCCACGAGATACGCGCAAAATCGCTCGCGTCTCCTTTGCCTTGCCCTTTAGGCACCACGCGCCGCATGGGGTAAAGCACGCGATCAGGCGAGTACACGCGGTCAAGATACT
>Ga0206913_1207_pt1 | contig 10088 bp, 11 predicted proteins | sample Alteio_BWOrgHeat_72_FD_152942 | JGI IMG/M metagenome (GOLD analysis project Ga0206913, IMG submission 152942) | Enriched cells from forest soil in Barre Woods Harvard Forest LTER site, Petersham, Massachusetts, United States -... | ecosystem: Environmental > Terrestrial > Soil > Temperate forest >... | reverse complement strand
ATTATGTGAAACCTTATCAAAGGAAAAGACGAAGCGGCGAACCAAAACCACCAGTGGCCTGATATATCTTGGCCGTCTTCCCGAATGTAAAAAACTCAAAATCTGGTTGTGGCCAGTCGATTCTTCAATGAGAACTCATTAATCCACGGTAAGTCTGCCGGTTCGACTTTTTGCAGTGAAACTACCTGTAAAAAATTAATCGTTATACCGCACAAGTAGAAATTGCGTCATGGACCGTCAGTTCCCATCTGAAACTGAACCAATAAAAAACCAATCCGGAAGCATACCGCTATTGGTATCAAATCAAGTAAAATGAAAATTAATTTTACGATCCGATGAATTCGCTGTACAGAAGGATTTGAGCTCTAATTTTTTTTGTGTTTGAAATTTTACCTTTAATTCATGAGTGCCGTGTCTAAAAAATATATTGCAGCTGCATTGATTTCATTCATACCCCTGTCAGCCGTCATAATCGATAATTTTATTCTTTATAGAAAGGATTGGCGTAACGAATCCATTATTCAATACGAAGTTATTTTCTGGCTTGTTCGCGTAGTTCTTTCGCCGCTTGTCGTATGGTACACGCTGATGTCCTGGACGAAATTAAACAGATTCATCAGGTTGACGGTTTTGCAGTTAACCGGATTAATTCTCTTTCTGGCCATGCATTGGCTCCTGTCTTTTGGTATACATCGTTTTCTTTTTGTGACGCCGCCAAACAGAATCTGGAATCTGTCAAAAACGATATTCAGGGATTCATTTTTATTAAATCTGCTTGTATATCTGGTAACGGTTCTTATTTTATATGTCTGGGAATACTTCTCAAAAAACGAGGAATCCGATAAGCATGCCAATGACCTGAGGAAATCACTGGCAAGATCCCAGTTAAACGTTTTAAGGAACCAGCTGAATACACATTTTCTTTTTAATACGCTCCACAACATCAGTTCGCAAATAATGCAGGAACAAAAATACGAAGCGAATGATATGCTTATCAAGCTCAGTGATCTTCTTCGGTTTTCGTTGAAAGAAAGCAATGAACAGTTTGTCCCTGTTTACAAAGAGGTTGAACTCACCCGTCTGTACCTGGAGCTGCAACAAAACCGCTATAAAGAAAGATTAGACTATACAATCGAATGTCCTGAGAGTCTGAACGATTTTCTTATACCACCCTTTATCCTTCAACCCTTCCTAGAAAATGCCATTAAGTATGCTATAGAGCCATATGCCGGTCAAGGGAAAATCTGCGTACAAATAGAAAAGATAAATGAGACGATCAGTCTAAAAGTTGCAGATTTCGGGGGACAGCCGTTTGAAATAATTAATTTTGAGGAAGGTATTGGTTTGAAAAACACCCGGGAGCGGTTAAATCAACTGTATGGTTCCAAATTCAAAATTGAAGTTTACCCTTCTTCTCCAGGAGGAAAAGGCGTCACGTTTGTGATTCATTTACCCTTAAGAAGCCACAGCGATGCCGGCAATTAAAATTATCATAGCAGATGATGAGCCAGAGGCCAGAAAACTCATACTTTATTACCTGGAACAATCTGGTATTTCCTGTCAAACCTATGAAGCTGTTACAGGAACTCAGGCGCTTGCATTGCTAAAGAAGGGGAATGCCGACATATTATTTCTGGATGTGAAAATGCCGGAATTATCGGGGATGGATGTGCTACAGCTACGTGATAAAAAGATATTACCCGCGATTATATTCACAACGGCTCATGACGAATATGCCCTGGCGGCATTTGATTCGGATGCCATAGATTATCTGCTCAAGCCATTTGATCAAAATAGATTCTCAAAAGCATTAAAGAAGGCGATAGATTATATAGCATACACTGAATTAAATATTGATAAGGAAAGATTCCAGACACTGAGTATAAAGAATGGCTCCCGGACATCGGTAATATCTTTTCAGGATATCGAATATTTTTTATCAGATGGCCCGTACGTTCGGGTAGTTACTATGAATAAGAATTATTTAATTCATAAGCCTTTATACCAATTTGAACGGGAATTGCCGGCGCATATTTTTTTGAGGGTGCACCGTTCCTGCATTTTGAACATAAGCCGCATCTCAGAGGTAAAGTCCCTGTTGAATGGTGATTATATTATTTTGATGACGGGGGGCAGGGAAATCAGGGCCAGCAGAACGTACAGGGAAAACCTTCGCTCCGCTCTTGGCCGAATTTAATCCCTTCATTGTATTTAATCATCGTCTTGGATAAAGCTTCTTTTCCAGCCAATTGTTCGGTCGGATATTAGCTAAAAATAAATCATGAAGTCAACTACAGGGTATTTTTTTACTTTAATGACAGGAGTTTCATTATTGTTATGTGCCATTCCTCTTTTCGGAATAAGTCAGACAAAAAAAACAGGTATTCGGTTTTTTTCAGGTGACTGGAAGGAGGTTTTGATCGAGGCAAAGCGGGAAAATAAAGCCATATTTTTTGATGCATACGCCAGTTGGTGCGGACCATGCAAAACAATGGATTCGCTTGTATATACAGATCCCAAAGCCGCTGCCTACTTTAATAAGAAATATATTTGTTTTCGCATCGATATGGAAAAAGGGGAGGGTCCTGATTTGGCAAAAAAGTATCCTTCAATTGATGGATATCCATCATTACTCTTTTTTGGAAAAGATGGTCGCCTGATAAAAACTATTTTGGGCTCGAGAACAGCGGCTGTTCTCATTGCGGAGGCAAAGTACGCGTTAATGAATTAAGTAAATTCGAAAGTGACCAGACAAAAAGTATAGCCTCTTACAGTGTTGTGAATAGTAGGGGAGCTGATGAATTCCCCGGGTCAGCGAAATACCCCCCGTTAAACGGGAGTGGTGATTTATTATTTTTAAATAACTTGAGCCCTTCAAAGGAAGACAATGTCTGATCACAAGGCAAACGCAGTTTTAAACTCACATGGTGGCCTGCAGAAAGTCTCCCTCTGTTTTCTTGCATTGGTTCTGCTGTTTTCTTTTCGATCCGACCATCGTTTCGACGGCAGAGATTTATTGCGGCAGATATACAGCCGGTATCATGGAAAGTGGTATCATAATCTCCAATACACACAGGACGTAAATTTCTTTAAGAAAGGAAAAAATAATGGTACGCAGCGCTGGTTTGAACGCATACTTTTCCCGGCGGTATTACGGATTGACTATGTAGACCCCCGAAAAAGAAATATTGATATCATTACGCGGGATACGATGTGGGAATTCAGGAAAGGTTTGCTCCGCAATGTCATACCGGGAATGGGAGACGGCGTATTTCTATCGGGCGGCCTTTATTTTTATACGCTTGAAGAAGACGAACGGAAACTGAAGGATATGGGAATCAACCTGGATAAATTCTTTAAAACAAACTGGAAAAACCGTCCCGTTTATGTTCTCGGAGCGGATCGGGAGAACAGCAGAGAAAACCAGATCTGGTTTGATGCGAACAATCTGTATATTGTCCGTTTGCTCAATTTTTTCGACAGCTCCAGACAGGACCAGATACTGGAAGGCCATGTTCACCTGAATGGCGGCTGGAATGAAACAAGGACTTCCATATATGTAAACGATACGTTGGTCCTTGTACAGACCAACAGTGACCTTGTATCGGATGCACCGGTGAATCCCGCAGACTTTGATCCAGGACAAATCTTAGCTAATAAACCAGCACAATAGCCGTTCCATGTTATACCAGAAAAGTACTTACCGCTTCACGCAATGTAAATGTATCTATATCTGGATATTTTTTGTTCTCATTAGCACGCATCTTGTTGCGCAGACTGTTGCCAACTATAACCTGCAAGACTATGCAGGATCAAATCGGCTGGAATTTTTTAATCGTCAGCTGATCCCTCTCGGTGATAACACTATTTCAGGAATCAGTATTTCCGATGGCAAACTGGAGGGCGGGGCCTGGATATCCGACGTTCAGTTTTCCAACGGTGTCATTGAACTCGATGTGCGGGGGAAGAATGTGAATCAGAGCAGTTTTGTTGGCATATGTTTTCATGGGATAGATGAGGATACATTCGATGCGATTTATTTAAGACCCTTCAATTTTTTATCCCCGGATACGCTACGCAGGTCACATTGCATTCAATATACTTCTTATCCGGAATTCACCTGGGAGCGATTGCGCAGGGAATTCCGCGGGCAATATGAACGAACCATTCAATCGCCACCAGACCCGGATAGCTGGATTCACCTGAAGCTGATACTTGATTACCCGACAATCACCCTATACATTAATCACCGTCCGGATGCAGTCATGCAGATTAACCAGCTCAATACCCGAAGGACGGGGAAGATCGGACTTTTCGTAGGGGATGGCTCGGATGGAGATTTCGCCAACCTGAGTCTGCAGGAAAAATAATGCTTTGACCAGACGGAGACATTTACCGAAACATTATTGAAACAGATTTTCCCTAAAAGTTCAAGTCCCCGGCAGATCCCAAATTCGTGATTTAATTAATATTTTTTCGACTCATTTTCTCATTGAAGGAGACCTTTAATTTTCTATATATTTGGTTTATTTCAATCAGGGGGATGAAGAGATTCGATATTGTTTTCCGGGATTTGATATTTGTCACATACATTTTATTTTTAAGCTTTGACGGATATTCTCAAAGCCCTGAATTTTCCTTACGCGAATTTGCTTCAGGACAAATTAAGAAGGGAGTACGCTCCATTGGCATGGGGGGCGATGGAGCAACCTGGGGGAACTATTCTTTGGTTTGGAGAGATTCAAGTACGGCTCTGTTAGATATTGGGACCAATCAATACACGAATAATAATACATTTGGTTTCTCTGCTGTTGGTGTAACCCTGCCTCCTTTAAAGAATGGACTAACTTTTTATGCCATTGCTCTTTCTCAGCATGCCACCAATATTTCTACAACCCTGAAGTTGCCCGGATTGGGAAATGTTGCTTTCCCAATGCAAGGCGATGGTTCAAATCAGGCCGTATTTGTAAAAATGGCGATGCCGTTGGGTAAGGGGTTTTCATTTGGACTATTACTTTCCTACGAACGAACAATTTTTGATGCGGTATCAGAAATGAATCCACAGGTATATGCCCGGTACCAAACAGATTGGTTGCCTTCCGGTGGTTTTGGTTTCTCCTGGCAGCCCAATACACGTATCCTTGTTGGAATGAGGGCTTTATTTAATAATGACAATGAAACAATAGTTGATAATGTCTCCAATTCGCACGGATTGAATAGCTCACAAGAATACAGACTGGGAATTTCTGTCGGAGTATGGAAAGGGGCATTAATTGATTTGGGTGGGAATATAAGACATCGTTCTAATCAGATTTTTAATACGAAGAATACGGCTATTGAACCAAATATAGGATTCGAGCAAAATTTGTGGCAGCGTCATTTTGCATTTAGGTTTGGATTGGATGAAACTTCTGAAACCGGTGGTGTGACTTTGAGATATAACCCTCTTGTTCTTGATATAGCCTATGTCCATGATATGGCAATCGCAAGAGTTGGAAGTATATTCGGGCCAACCAGTAGTTCAATTATTGCGACTCTGATATTTGATTTCGGAAATTACCTGAACAAAAAACATTGAGGTTGTGACCTTCTCTTCTCAAGGCACTTCAAAAAGCTCAAGGCCTTCGAATAAGTCACTGATATTAATTTTAAATGCAATAGAAATTTTTTGGATCGTTTCAATAGAAATTTCCCTTTCGCCCTTTTCAATTCCTGAAATACTATGAGAATCCAACTCTACCAAACGAGCCAATGCGTCGTGCGACAGGCCCCTGGCCTGACGCAGTTCTTTAACTCTTCTGCCAAATCTTTTCCTTATATCCATTTCTGTAGTCGTCTGATATTGTAGGCTTCACACAAAGATCTAAGCGATCACCACTGCGCTTTCTTTTACAATCAGGTTCACTTCAATATTACCCCTTGTTGCATTTGAGTAAGGACAAACGGCATCTGCCTTGTATACGAGTTCTTCGGCTTTCTCATGGTCTACTCCGGGGAGCATTATTTCCAGGTCCACTGCGAGAGCATACCGGGATTGGTCGAGTTTACCCAAACTTACCTGTGCTGTAACGGTAGCTTCACCTGTTTTTACTTTTTCCTGGTAGATCACACGATTCAGCGCACTGAGAAAACAGGCGGAAAAGCCTGCAGCAAAAAGTAACTCAGGATTTAAATAATTATCATTGGCGCCGCCCATTGCTTTGGGATAGCGGAAATCAAAGTCCACTAACTTATCAGGAGATTGCACATGCCCGTTACGGCCACCCCTGGCGGTAACGGAGGCGGTATATATCTTATTCATATAAATTATGTTTATATCTGTTGGTTCAAAACAAGCAACAATTATGCCTTTGGGAAAGTAGCTGCATTGATTTCATTCATACCCCTGTCAGTCGTCGTAATCGATAATTATGTTTTTTTATAGAAAGAATTGGCGTAACGAATCCATTATTAAATACGAAGTTATTTTCTGGTTTGTTCGCGTGGTTCTTTCACCGTTTGTCGTATGGTACACGCTGATGTCCTGGATGAAATTAGTTCCGACCAGGACACTCCGGAGCCGTTCACTGAGTTCGTATAACCACCAGGATCGAAGAAGCCAGCCACCAAAATGCCTGGATTCCGGCAATGGCCGTAACCCAAACGGGCAATATCAGACGAAAAAGAAATACGATTCCGAGGATTCCAAAGAAAATACCTATCCCGATAGCCATCCAGCCGAACCATTTTGGCAGGATATCTGAATGTCGTAATACCATTCCCAATGGAATAAACAGTGCAGGAGCGCCTACGATGAAATAGAGATGCTGAACGGCATAAATGATATTCAATCCAATCAGGCTCCCCAACGGAGGATCTTTGAATAAAACGGCTATATAGAAAGTGATTTCAATCAGACTAATAGTCATCAAAATACCCGCTCCAAAAAAAACCATCCAGCCGGCGAGCGTCTGGCCCTGCCCGGAAAGTAGAACCAGCGAAAAGGCGAATACAATGATCAGAAACGGACCGATCGTCTGCAGCCAGGCACCCCATAATATCGATGAATAAAATTGGTGGGCAAATGATATCAACTGCTCATAGCTGGCGCCCTGCGGCGGACCCGGATTGATGTTAAAGGAAATGACCAGCATGATCACGCCGATGATGCCACTGATTCCACTAAATCTTTTAATATTATTCGTCATAAATAAACGAGGTTGATGGACATGGTTTGAATGCCGCCGCTAAAATTAAAATTCGCGTCTTTGTAATGAGGCAGTCCCAGATGACCCCGGGCATCAGATATGATAATAAATATAGTATATTTGATATAACTATGAGCAATTTATATTAATAATAATGTATAATAAATGAATAAAACCGTAGAACTTGTCAAAAGCTTCGCAGAGTTTGAAGACAGTCACCCGGAATCCGGCATAGAGGATTTTTGCAGATACTTCCTGGCTTCGAAAAGCAAGAAAGAGACACTGGGCAATTTGTTTGACGGCGAAATGCCCCCGAGAGCAGATATCATCATGACAAAACTGGTAGACCGTATTGCGCGGATTCATATGATCTATATACAGATTGCGATGAAGGGAATGAAAATTCATCATTTTGAGGAATTCAGTCTGCTCAGTGCGATCGCCAATCTGAAAACACCCAGGAAAACGGAAGTCATATACCATACCATCAATGAACTTTCCACGGGATTAAATTTACTCGCTGGAATGAAAAAGCGGGGTTATATCAATGAACGGGACGACCCGGAAGATAAACGCTCCAAACGTCTCAGCCTGACTCCTAAAGGAAAAAAAGTATTGGAGAGTTGTTACGAAAGGTTCAGTAAAATTCCGGAATTGTTATTTAAGGACATGAAGGAAGAAGACATCCGGCTTTGCATCCAGCTTTTAAAAAATGTCGATTTAAAGTTTTCCAAATCCTGGCAGCACGATAAGGGCAGGTCGTTGGAAGAGATTACAAAATCCAGTAAATGATCACAGGTATGGCAATTCGTAATACCGTCCAAAAACATCCGGCCACTATCTATTTCATTTTAACTTTTCTCATCTCCTGGTCAGGAGCTTTTGCATTAGTAGCTGGCAAAATATTACACGGGGAGAGTATTCCCAGGCTGGATGGTATTCTCATGTTTCCCCTGATGTTACTGGGTCCCTTTTTGTCCGGGCTCATCATGACTTTTTTAACCGGCGGAAAGAAATCCCTGAGGGTCTTTAAAGAAAGACTACGCCCCGGAAATTTTTCAGCCCGCTGGTTTCTTCCGGTTTTAATTGCCCCCTTGTGTATATTGGGTGCATTATTCATTCTTACCGAAACATTCTCCAGGGAATACAAACCTAATTTATACGTCACCGGATTTTTATTTGGAATTCTTGCGGGCATTATGGAGGAGATTGGCTGGATGGGTTTTGTATTCCCACATATGAACAGACAGCGTTCTGCTTTGTCGAACGGTGTTTTGCTGGGTATAATATGGAGTATATGGCACCTGCCTGTGATTGATTTTCTTGGAACGGCAACTCCGCACGGAACCTGGTGGTTTCCTTATTTTCTTTCTTTTGCCCTGGTCATGACTGCAATCAGAGTGATCATCGTGTGGACATATTGTAACACACAAAGTATTTTACTCTCCCAAATCATGCATATCAGCTCAACTGGATTTTTAGTCATGCTGAGTCCTTCACCCATTTCCGTTCAGCATGAACCCATCTGGTATTTTGTATATGCGGTCATATTGTGGGTAGTCGTTATTTATATCACCTGGAGATGGGGAAGAAACCTGGGGTTGAAAATTAATCCTGCTCTGCATTAGCTCTGGTCAACGAGACAAGTCTTAGACTCGATAATCTGGTGAGTCTGCCTTGACGTATAACAGTATCATCAAAAACACTTCCATTCTTCCATTCTTCCATACTTTCATACTTTTATAGTGCCGTATATGAAGAAAGTGTTGCTTGCCATATCTGTCCTGTTCCTGGCAGTTCTGATTTTCGTGATCAGTACCAGGCGGAAACCCATCGATTTTACCACGCAGGTAAAACCCATTCTCAATAAAAACTGTATTACCTGCCATGGTGGTGTAAGGCAAAAGGGCGGATTCAGCCTCCTGTTTCGGGACGAAGCGCTGGCCACATTAAAATCCGGCAAACACGCCATCATTCCTGGAGACCCTGATCACAGTGAAATGATCAGACGCATCAGTCTCAGAGATCCCGAGGACCGGATGCCCTATAAACACGATCCCTTAAACAAGGAAGATATTCAGATACTCACCCGGTGGATAAAGGAAGGCGCACCCTGGGGTGAGCACTGGGCTTATGTGGCCGTGAAAGAACCCGTTGTGCCGCAGCCAACCACTTTCTTCGGTCTAATACACACAAAAAGTTCCTGGGCAAAAAATGAAGTGGATCACTTTATCGAACAAAAATGGAAGGAACAGGATTTAAAACCTTCACGTCAGGCAGACAAAAGTACTTTGCTAAGAAGAGTAAGTCTGGATATAACCGGACTCTTGCCATCCGAAAAACTGGCGGACAAATTTTTAGCCGACAGTAGCGGGAACGCGTATTCCGATCTGGTTGATACGTTACTCGCTTCACCACATTATGGAGAAAAATGGACTTCCATGTGGCTCGATCTGGCCCGTTATGCCGATACGAAAGGATATGAACGCGATGACAGCCGCAGTATCTGGAAATACCGCGACTGGCTGATCCACGCATTTAATGAGGACAAGCCCTATGATGTTTTTTTAAAAGAACAAATTGCGGGTGATCTGATGAAAGATCCAACAGATGATCAATATATCGCCACCGCTTTTCACCGCAACACCATGACCAATGATGAAGGCGGTACGGACAATGAGGAGTTCAGAACAACCGCAGTCCTTGACCGGGTGAACACGACCTGGGAGGCCATCATGGGTACAACATTCGGTTGCGTTCAGTGTCATAGCCATCCCTATGATCCTTTTAAGCATGATGAATATTATAAGTTCATGGCTTTTTTTAATGATACGCGCGATGAAGACACGGAGGCAGACTATCCCTTGCTTCGCAGCTACAATGATTCTTTACAACGGCAAT
>Ga0206913_1193_pt1 | contig 10117 bp, 9 predicted proteins | sample Alteio_BWOrgHeat_72_FD_152942 | JGI IMG/M metagenome (GOLD analysis project Ga0206913, IMG submission 152942) | Enriched cells from forest soil in Barre Woods Harvard Forest LTER site, Petersham, Massachusetts, United States -... | ecosystem: Environmental > Terrestrial > Soil > Temperate forest > O... | reverse complement strand
TCCTTGTCCACCTCACAAACGCCCCGGCTTACTGAACCATTTTCAGAAAGTGTTTTAGACAGATCATATCCAATAATACTATAAGTAGAAATGTTACTGGCAGTTGTCAGGAATTCGTACGCTTTAACAAATGCGTCTCTACCATAGAAATCATCGGCATTAATTACAGCAAAAGGCTCCTGGATGGCGGATTTTGCACAAAGTACAGCATGGGCAGTGCCCCAAGGTTTTAAACGATCAGGCGGAGGTTGATATCCATCCAGAAAGGATTCCAATTCCTGGTACACATAGTCCGTTTCTACTTTTTTCCCCCATTTTGGTTCAAAAATATTTTTAAAGTCTTCTGCAAAATCTTTCCGGATGATGAAAACAACTTTTTTAAACCCGCTTTGAATCGCATCATAAATGGAATAATCCATAATGGTTTCCCCCGAAGGACCAAATGATTGTATTTGTTTCATGCTACCATAGCGCGATGCCATTCCTGCCGCAAGAATCAATAAGGTTGGTTTCATTACCGTAATTTTAATGCGAGGCGAATTTAAATAATAAACATAAAAAAGAATAAGAATTATCGTGCCTGATATAAGACCTGATTTAACGAAGATCACCCTGGATTCATGGGATCTTGAAGTATTTCGTCAAAATGAATTGCGTGTGGATATTTTGAGGCTGGACAAAATTCACTCTGAAATTTCAGGGAATAAATGGTTCAAATTAAAATACTTTCTCGAAAAAGCAAATCACAATAATAAGAGAACGCTGATTAGTTTCGGTGGCGCCTATTCGAATCATCTGCTGGCGCTGGCAGCGACAGCCCGTCTGCACGGTTTAAGTTCCATCGGAATGATTCGCGGAGAACAGCCACTTCTTCTTTCACATACACTGATTGCAGCAAAAGAATACGGTATGAAGCTTATTTTCCTTCCCCGAACGTTGTTCGACCAGAATAAAAGGTCAGACCTGTCGGATAATTGGGTAGAAAAATATACAGATCTCAAAGTTGAAACCATTCGGGATTCTATGTTGATTCCCGAAGGTGGCGCTGGTATTGAGGGACTGAGGGGGGCTGAAGAAATTTTATCTCTTGTGCCTCAAAGAGAATATTCACATATATGCTTGGCTGTGGGAACCGGTACCACATTGGCGGGATTAGTCAACAGTTCACATCCGGATCTTAAATTGATCGGTATATCCATTCTGAAAGGTACCCGGGATTTGGAGCCCATCGACATTTCCTGGTTAAAAGACCGGTTCAAAATAGCCAATGTTCAGATGGTTCATGATTATCATTTTGGTGGATATGCAAAATACAATGCATCATTAACCGGATCTATGAATACAACATACGCGGAATCTGGAATTCCGACAGATTTTGTATATACCGGAAAATTGCTTTTTGCCGTTATAAGTATGGCGGATATGAAATTATTTCCGCTGGGTAGCCGGATACTCGTTTTACACACCGGAGGTCTTCAGGGAAACCGTTCCTTAACACCGGGCCTGCTTGGGTTTTAAGGAACCAAAATAAGGGCTTCCCTTATCTTTGCCGGGACCTAGATTAAAGATAAGTTCGTGCCATGCGGTTCCATTTTGCGCTGATTTTAGTTTCCATTTTCATCCTGCCCTACGCAAAAGCGCAGGATACCCTGCCCGGTTTTACAGCCTCGCTGAAGTCCAGCGGGAAAGTCCTGATTAGCTGGCGAAATGGCTACCCCTCTGTTAATCAAATCAGCATACAAAGATCTACGGACAGCCTTCGCAATTTCACTACACTTTTAACTGTTCCGGACCCGCAAATACCTGAAAATGGTTTTGTAGACAGCAAACCCGGTAGCTCTAAAATGTATTACCGCATCTTTATTTTGTTTCCGAACAGTAAATACATGTTTACTAAATCCAGAAGACCCGTTTTGGAGCGTGTGGAACAACCAGCGGCAAGTACAAAGCAGATTCACGGAGCCAAACAAAAAACTGATCAGGGTCGATCTACGCGAAAGCAAGTGGTGCCGGTCGCACCAGTAACCCGGTCCGCTGTTGCTGAAACAGGACAGTCTGCAACCGTTCCCAATTCGGCAAACGTTAGTAAAACAGATCCCGCGCCCCCGATTGTGAAACCAGCGGAAGAGGAGGAGAAATACCTGATTCTTCCTAAAATTGACAACTCCCGGATTTACTATATGATGGATAACTCCAGCATGAAAAAACCTTCTGTAACGAATCCAGGCAAAATTAAATCCCCTACTATTGCAGTAGAAAAAATATTATTTGTCAAAAGAAGGGATACCGTGATCATGCAACTGGAGGGCAACCAAGTGCGACGTTTCAGTGATTCACTGGTAAAACAAACCAAGGACACATTGTATTTTGTGAATGCCGATACCCTGCAGATCAAACCTTTTATTGAGGTTTATAAAGAGCCCAGGGAGGTTTATAAGATTTCTCCTTATGTATTCGCAGCCAAAGACGGCAATATTTCTATTGCTTTGCCAGACTGCAAGACAAAAAAATATTTCGTGGCTTTCTTTGAACCTGATAATACACCGGTAATGGAAGTGAAAGATATCAAGGACCCTATACTCATCATCGATAAGACTAATTTCGGACATGCCGGGTGGTTCCGTTTCGAATTATACGAAGATGGAAAATTAAAAGAAAAAAACAAATTCCTTATTCCACATGAATAGACTGTAAACCAAAAGTCGATTCTGCGATGGCTAACATTAAACACCAACTTCTTCCATCAACTTTAGTTCAGCTTCAAAAACTTCTTCAAAATGAGATTTGATTTTCTCTTTTACATCTGCCAGATCAATATTGCGACCGAGTTCGCGGGCGAGTGAGGTTACCTGTTTATTTTTGATACCGCAAGGTATGATTCCATCAAAATATTGAAGATCTGTATTAACATTGAAAGCAAATCCATGCATTGTGATCCAGCGACTGCATCTTACTCCGAATGCGGCAATTTTTCTTTCCCTGCCCACTACGCCTGGTTCCAGCCAAACCCCCGTCTCACCACTCGATCTTTCTCCCTGGATACCATACTCTTGCAGTGTGCGGATGATGATTTCTTCCAGGTTCCGCAGGTATTTGCCAATATCGGTTCCAAATTTCTCGAGATCCAGAATAGGATAACCTACGATCTGTTCCGGTCCGTGAAAGGTAATATCACCACCGCGATTTGTTTTTACAAATAAGATTCCCCGTTCATGTAATTCCTCTTCATCCAATAATACATTTTCTTCATGACCCGTTTTACCAAGCGTATAAACCGGCGGATGTTCTACGAAAAGCAGGTAATTTGTCGTATTTTTTCTCTGCTTGTCTTTTGCTGCATGGTATCTGGTTTTGATATCCACATTTTGTTTGAGCAGGCTTTCCTGATATTCCCACGCTTCCGTGTATTCCATCATACCTAAGTCTCTAAAAAAAACGGGCTGCTTTTGCATCCGGCAAAATTACGTTTTAAAGCCCAAAGCCTAAAGCGCAAGGCATAAAGCAATACTTAGATTTGTTCATCATACAGGCATAGTCGGGTTTAGGGCATCATAGTCCAGCTATCCAAAACCGTAAAATACAGCTTTAGGCTTTGCGCTTTAAGCTTTGAGCATAAGAATGTATTTTTGCCTTTATGCCCAAGAAGTCAAGAGGATCTGAAGTCCGGCATCCGGATAGTAAAGATCTTACAGCATTGGAAATGACAGATGCCGAATCTGCGACGGGGATCAATGAAGATGATTCGGCCGAGTTTTCCGAGATTTTGTATGAAAGAATGAATCTGGTTGTAAGCGGCGGCCAGGAATCCGTACGACTCGATAAATTCCTGACGGCACGTATTGAAAATATTTCACGCAACAAAGTACAGCAGGCCATCGACGGAGGAATGGTGCTGGTAAATAATAAAACGGCTTCCGCTAACTATAAAGTGCGACCGGGTGATAACATTGTCTGCTTTTCTGACAAGGAGAAAGTGGGTGAAAATATTATCCCCGAGAAAATGGTACTGAATATTTTTTACGAAGATGATGAAATTCTTATCATTAATAAACCACCCGGCCTTGTTGTTCATCCTGCCTCAGGGAATTATTCCGGAACATTAATCAACGGGGTCGCCTATTATTTGCAGGAAGAAAATAAATCTATTTCGGAAGAAACTTTACCAAGATTCGGATTGGTGCACCGGATAGATAAAAATACCAGTGGCCTCCTGGTAATTGCCAAAACGAGCCATGCTGTAGCAAGTCTGGCCAAGCAATTTTTTAACCATTCAATCAAGCGAGAATACGTGGCCCTTGTTTGGGGAGATCTGAAAGAAAATAAAGGCACCATTGTAGCGCATGTCGGTCGACATCATCGTTTCCGGAAATTATTTGAAGCATATCCGGAGGGAGACTTCGGAAAAGAAGCTGTCACACATTATGAAGTGCTGGAAAGGTTTGGCTATGTAACCCTGATAAAATGTATACTGGAAACAGGCCGAACACATCAGATCCGGGTACATATGAAATATATCGGGCATCCCCTGTTTAATGATGAGACATATGGGGGAAATAAAATATTAAAAGGAACTATATTCAATAAGTACAAACAATTTGTTGAAAATTGCTTTGAAATCTGCCAAAGGCAGGCTCTTCATGCCAAAACACTTGGCTTTATACATCCGGCTACAAAACAGGAAATGCTGTTTAATAGTGTATTACCTGATGATATGTCAGCGGTGATTGAAAAATGGCGTAGTTACTCTAATAACCCAAAAACTTAAAACCAGCAATGTTTTAGTTGACGAAACTGAGTATTGAAAAAATAATTCTCAGTAATTTCAGTTTGAAAAACTCATCTTATAATCCACAGTGATTTTACCCCTGGAGATATCATCGAGTTTACCCTTCAGCAATTTTCTCTTAAGAGGCTTGAGATAATCAATGAATAATTTTCCTTCTATATGATCATATTCATGCAGAATCACACGAGCGGTTAATCCGTTGAAAGTTCTTATATGATGCTGAAATTGCTGATCTTCATATTCAAGCTCTACTTCTTCATTACGAAGAATTTCTTCCCGGATCTTTGGAATACTCAAACAGCCTTCTGTATAAGGCCAGGGTTCGCCATTCAGCTTGATTATTTTGGCATTGATAAATACTTCCTTCAATCCGGGTGCGTCCGGATACTTGCCCTGTTCATCATCTTCCAGGTTCGTAAAAATCTGTGTGCTGTCGATAACGAACAAGCGAATCGACTTATTTATCTGCGGAGCAGCCAATCCCACCCCGCTGCTTTCGTACATGGTTTCCCACATGTCCTCAATCAGTTTTTCGAGTCCGGGATAGTCGGGTTTTACCTCTGCGCCACGGGTCCTTAAAACTTGCGCGCCATAAGCGACAATCGGAAGTATCATAACGCAAATTTACATTATTAGGCATTAAGCTAAAAGCGTAAAGCTTAATGCTTTTCATTTTTTGATTGATTATGATTTATTACCGGACCTTCTTTCCTACAAAAAGCTTTACACTTTAGGCTTCAGGCTTTACGCTTTTGAAAGGTATTCCTGAAGCATCATCGTTGCCGCCAACTGATCAACCATCCCTTTTTCCCGACGGCGGCTCTTTTTCATATTCATAGCGAGCATTGCCCGTGAAGCCATCAGCGAACTATACCTTTCATCAACAGCTATAACAGGGATTTTCGGAAACTTTTTTTGCAAGATTTTAATCACCCTGTGCACATCGTTCGAAATATCTGTGGGACTGTCATCCAGATTCCGGGGATCGCCGATGAGAATCAATTCAACTGCCTCTTTTTGGATATATTCCCCTAAAAAAGTAAAAATCTTTGCCGACTCAATGGTGGTTAGAGCCGAAGCGATAATTTGCAATGGGTCTGTTACGGCTATACCGGTTCTTTTCAATCCATAATCTATTGCTAATATTCTCGCCATGCCTTACCAATGTTTATGAGTGATATATATATCGGCAATCACAAAGAAAGCAAAAATAACGCTGGCTATTCCGTTGGCCGTCATAAACGCCAGGTTCACCCTACTAACATCGTTTGGCTTAACTATAATATGCTGATAAATAAGCATACCGGTAAACAGAAATATGCCCACCCAGTACCATCCGCCAAAGCCACCCACAAATCCCGCTGCGATTACAAATGCAGCACTGAGCACATGAAGCAACCCGGATATCCACAGCGCGTTTTTTTTGCCAACAGCCACCGGAATTGAAAAAAGGTTTTCTGATTTATCAAAATCAACATCCTGCAGGGCATAGATGATATCAAAGCCACTAACCCAACAAATAACGGCTCCTGAAAAAAGAAGAGGCAGCGACTCAAAATGACCTGTCACTGCCAGGAAGGCGCCAATAGGCGCCAGAGACAAACCAAGACCAAGCACCAGATGACATAGCGGTGTAAACCTTTTGGTATAACTATAAAATAAGACCACAAACAGTGCAATAGGAGAAAGATAAAAACAAATCGGATTGATGAACCAGCAGGTGATCGTGAAAGCCGCACAACAAATGATCACAAAACGCAGTGCATTATTTGGCGCAATAATGCCGCGCGGAATCTCCCGGATAGCTGTCCTGGGATTCCGGGCATCGAAGTTCCTGTCCAGATATCGGTTAAAAGCCATCGCAGCACTTCTTGCCGTTACCATACAAATCAAGACTAACACGAAACGAATCAACAGTTGACCCGAACCGGGTGACCCGCTTTCATGAATAATTTTTGTTCCAAATATGCCCAGGAAAAAACCTATCATTGCGAAGGGCAATGCAAATAAAGTGTGTGAAAATTTGATTAAGCTCAAATAATTTTTAAAACGGGACATGTAGACTTTATTTGGTGAATATTAAACAACCGCTCTCACCAGCTCCCATAAAACCATCCCGGCAGCTACTGAAACATTGAGCGAATGCTTCATTCCGAACTGCGGAATTTCAATGCAACCGTCACAATATTCCAACACTTCCTCACTTACTCCCTGCACTTCATTTCCAAAAATCAATACTATTTTCTCACCAGATTGCAATTTAAACTGCTGAAGGGGTATACTCCCGGATACCTGTTCCACCGCCAGAATCCGATAACCAGCTGTCTTAAGGAACGTTAATGCATCCACCGTTTTCTCCACATACCTCCATGCCACCGTGTCCGTAGCACCGAGGGCTGTTTTATGTATATCCCGGTGGGGAGGCTGAGGGGTATAGCCACAGAGATAAATAGCTTCTGTCAGAAAAGCATCAGCTGTTCTAAAGACACTTCCCACATTATGCATGCTCCTGATATTTTCCAAAACCAGGATTACGGGTAGTTTCTCTGCCTCCCGAATTTCATTTGTGCTCTTACGCGGAAGTTCGTCCATCCGAAGTTTTCGCATAATACAAAGTTAAGTCTAAAGGCGGTTCATCGTCTAAGGCTCAATGGCTAAACCCGGAAGGTATTTCATATAAATGATCCTTCTGTTGTTGTTAAAACGACATCAGACGGGTTTTTTAAGTTGTTCACAACGTGTGAATCCCTGTAATTTTTGAGAATCGCTTTCTTACATTTGCCGCATCCGGCGCTAAAAGCAGCTGTTCAACAGTAACGGATCCTCCGCATGTCTAAAATTTCAACAGACACTCCCCTGATGCAGCAACACCGGGCGATTAAACAAAAATATCCGGATGCCCTTCTATTATTCCGCGTGGGTGATTTTTATGAAACTTTCGGAGAAGACGCTATACATGCTTCCCGAATATTAGGCATTACCCTTACTAAGAGGAATAATGGATCGGCATCATCCAGCGAACTGGCCGGTTTTCCTCATCACGCCCTGGATACATATTTGCATAAACTGGTGAAAGGCGGTTTCCGGGTTGCCATCTGTGATCAACTGGAGGACCCGAAATTCGCAAAAGGCATTGTAAAACGTGGAATTACTGAAATGGTCACTCCCGGAACGGCTACACAGGAAAAGCTTCTGGAACACCAGAGCAATAATTTCCTGGCAGCCGTTCAATTTGGAGAATCTATTCAGGGCATAGCTTTCCTGGATATTTCCACAGGAGAATTTTTTACAACTCAAGGTAATCCGGATTATATAGATCAACTGCTTCAAACACTTCAGCCCGCAGAAGTGATTTTCCAGCGTAATCATCAAAAAATATTTAAGGAGACTTATGGCGACCGGTTCTATACCTATTCACTTGAAAGCTGGGTATTTGACGAAGCATATGCTAAAGAAATTTTACTCAGGCATTTTCAGACACATTCTTTGAAAGGTTTTGGAATTGAAATGATTCCTCAGGGCATTATCGCTGCGGGTGCGATCATTCACTATCTGAAAGATACGGAGCATCCAAACCTGCAGCATATAACAACCATCCAAAGGCTTGAAAGGGAGAATTATTTATGGATGGATCAGTTTACAGTTCGTAATCTTGAGCTTCTGCCGAACACCGAACACCAATTTTCACTATTGCGTTCGCTGGACAATACTGTATCTCCAATGGGTGCCCGGATGATGAAACGATGGATGCTTATGCCATTAAAGGACCTGATTCCCATCAATGAAAGGCTTGATTTGGTCGAGTATTTCATCCGGGAACCTGATTTGCGGACGAAACTCATTCATCATATTAAACTTTGCGGAGATATCGAAAGAATGCTCTCCCGAATCCCTTCAAGAAAAATTAGTCCCAGGGAAGTATTGCAACTTGGACGCAGCCTCCATGAAATATTCCGTATCCAACAAAACAGTATAAATAGCCCTGATCCCTATTTAAAAAGATTGGCAGCCCTTTTGAATCCCTGTTTGCCTATGGCGGACCAGATTCTGACTCAGTTGGTCGATAATCCTCCTGCAATTGTGTCTAAAGGAAATTTAGTAAGGCCGGGTGTGGACGCCGAGCTCGATATGCTTCGAAATATTGCATCTAACGGAAAACAATACCTGGCAGAATTACAACATAAGGAATCATTATCAACGGGTATTTCTTCTTTAAAAATTAGCTTTAATAATGTGTTCGGCTACTATCTTGAAGTAACTAATTCCCATAAAAATAAGGTACCGGAAACATGGATCCGCAAACAAACCCTGACCAATGCGGAAAGATATATTACACCTGAATTGAAGGAATATGAAGAAAAAATCATGGGTGCAGAAGATAAAATTCAAACGATTGAATCCATTATCTATGATAAACTCATGTTCTCACTCCGGGAATACATTTCACCCATACAAATAAATTGTACCGCATTAGCGACAATGGATTGTCTGCTTTGCTTTTCAGGCAACGCCCTGCGTTCAAATTATAAAAAACCAGTAATAGTCGAAGAACCAATACTTGAACTGAAAGAAAGTCGACACCCGGTGATTGAAAAGAACCTTCCGCCTGGTGATGAATATATCGCCAACGATGTAATGCTGGATCCGTCGAGTCAACAAATCATTATTCTGACTGGTCCGAATATGAGCGGTAAATCCGCTCTTCTTCGCCAGGTGGCGCTTATAACGCTCATGAGTCATATGGGTAGTTTTGTTCCAGCATCGCATGCCAAAATACCACTTACAGATAAAATCTTCACACGAGTCGGTGCTTCTGATAATGTAAGCGGGGGGGAATCCACATTTTTGGTAGAGATGAATGAAACTGCCAGTATTCTGAATAATATTACTGCTCGCAGCCTCATTATACTGGATGAAATCGGAAGGGGGACATCGACATATGATGGCATATCCATCGCCTGGAGTATTGCAGAATTCCTGCATCAATCTGCCCACAAACCCAAAACGCTTTTCGCAACACATTATCACGAATTAAATGAACTGGAAAATCTATTCCCTGGTATAAAAAATTATCACATAACAAGTCGTGAACTCGGAAATAAAATTATCTTTCTGCGCAAACTAGCCCCCGGAGGTTCAACACATAGTTTCGGTATCCATGTCGCAAAAATGGCTGGTATGCCTGTCTCACTGATAGATCGCGCCTACCAAATACTGAAACAGCTCGAAGAAAGCCGCGGTGGCGAAAACACGACACTGAAGGACAGTGTAAAAAAAATATCTGCACCAAAAATGCAACTCTCCATTTTTGACGCCCATACTGAAACCTTT
>Ga0206913_1205_pt1 | contig 10141 bp, 10 predicted proteins | sample Alteio_BWOrgHeat_72_FD_152942 | JGI IMG/M metagenome (GOLD analysis project Ga0206913, IMG submission 152942) | Enriched cells from forest soil in Barre Woods Harvard Forest LTER site, Petersham, Massachusetts, United States -... | ecosystem: Environmental > Terrestrial > Soil > Temperate forest >... | reverse complement strand
TTTGAGAACCGAGGGTGGAAATTATTACTGAATCCTGTGGGCTCCTTTGGAATACTGAATAAACCCAAATCCAATTTTTTGTTGTCATTGATATCCTGGTAAACTACCACAGCATATTCACCTTTCGACAGATCAAAGAAACACTCCAATTGTGAGTTAGACGACGCCAGTTTTTTCTCGACAAAAGCCTTTTTAAGAAAATTTTCCTCATCATTGTAAACAGCGACGAACACACTTCCTTTACCCACCTGAACATTTTTAACTACTACTCGTAATTTTATTGAATCTGAAGTAAGAAATATAATTAATAATAAACTCAAACAGATCCTGATCATAATTTTCCAATTGTGTTGGTTATTTTATGGTGCGCCGGATTTTATCCATCATCCTTCCCTTCGCTAACTCATCGACCAGCTTATCCAGGTATCTGACTTTTTGTGTGAGCTTATTTTCTATATCTTCTATTCGATAGCCACAGATGAGGACCACTTTGGTCAGATACAGCGGGTATATCGAGGCATAGATCATTTTTGCCATTCGCTGATCTTGGTTGTCAGATATCTTCATTGCTCTCATTTATCTGAAAGTTAAATTTAATCATTAAATTTTTTAATGACTTCCGGTGTTACGCGGGTAAAAGACCGTTTTGCTCAAAAAAACAACCTGATCCGGGCAATCCTGCGAGCGTAGCAAAGGCAGCCGATAAAATTTGATCCCCTGACAAACCATTAACCTGAAGAAGATCCTTTTACTTCAGTTTGTTAGTCGATAAATACTTAGTTTAGCCCCATCTAACCTCGTTAAAAAAATGATGAAAAAGGCCCGAACAATTATAGTTGTATTTACTGCCAGTTTATTTGTAAGCAGGGGATCCGCGCAAAGCGAAACTTTAGCAGATGAGCACAGGATTGAAACCCGGATGAATCAACTGGCGACATATGGAGCCAATACCCCGGGAGTAATGAAAAGAGTTGCTTTCAGCGATGGTGATATACAGGCGCGTAAATATATAATCGGGCTAATGCAAGCCGCCGGTTTAATTGTAACCACTGACGCGGCCGGAAATATTTTCGGGAGAAAGAAAGGCAGGGATAACTCCCTGCCCTATGTTGCATTTGGTTCGCACGTTGATGCTGTACCAAATGGAGGGATTTACGATGGCGACCTTGGCGTGATCGGCGCTATAGAATGTATTGATATGCTAAATCAGCATCACATAGAAACAATTCATCCCCTGGAAGTGATTTTGTTTACGGACGAAGAAGAAGGGTTGATTGGCAGCAGGGCGATGACCGGACATTTATCTATGGATGAGCTGAATAGCACAATGAACTGTGGTAAAACACTACGCCAGGGAATAAACGACGTTGGAGGTAAAACCGATGAATTGGATAAGGCAATAATTGAACGGGGCAGTATGGCCGCTTTTATTGAATTGCATATCGAACAGGGCAATAACCTGGAAACAGCCAACATCAATATTGGTATTGTTGAAGGTATTGTAGGAATGAAGCCTTATACAATTACCATAAACGGAAAAGCCAATCATGCCGGTACAACACCTATGAAACAACGTAAAGACGCCTTGCTTACAGCAGCCAAACTGATCATTGCCATTAATGAGGCTGCCTTAAGTATGAACGGCAGACAAGTAGCAACGGTTGGTCAGATAACAGTTACGCCCGGCGGCGCAAACGTAATTCCCGGCAAAGCGGTTATCAGTCTGGATTTGCGGGATCTGTCCGCTGCCAAAATGGATTTGTTGTTTAACATCATTAAACAGAAAGCCGATAGCATTGCCCTGTTAAACGGAACGGAAATAACTTTTATTCCTAAGGAGGTTAAGGAACCCGTGAATACCGATAAAGAGATACAGTTAATGATAGCAAAAGCAGCGAAGGACCTTAACCTGACAGCCATCTATTTACCAAGCGGCGCTTTACATGATACTCAGGATATGGCGAAACTGGCTCCGGCGGCGATGATATTTGTTCCCAGTAAAAATGGCATCAGTCATTCCCCCGATGAGTACACTTCACCCGAAGACATGAAAAACGGGATCAATGTTTTGTACAAAACCATTTTAGAAGCTGACCAGACTTTTAAATAATACCGTGATTCCTCCGCCTTGATTTTGATGCGTTATGTTCGTTGCAATCTGCCCGTTAAAATAGCGACACAAACAGTTCCGCTAAAATTTTCCAGGAGTTATTTGTTTTTTTCCACATAGCACTATAGCTCCCTCCATTGCTATAAGAGTTAAATGCTTTCCAGGTACCCGTCTCCCAGGCAAGTGTATCATTGTTGCTGATCGTGATTTGAGCAGGAATCCTTATATAACTGATTTTGGGATAATCCTTAAATAATTTTCTCCAGGCGGCAACGATCGTATCTTTCCCGGCGAGGTGAGAGGAATTTCCCCGTATGAGTACAAGGTCGTCAAGCCAGTATTGTGACATCCCGTCTACGTCGTGTTTTGCGAGGGCTTCATTGGAAGCAGTCCTCAAAGATTGTATAAGCATCACCTCTTTATCCCTAGTCTTTTGTGCAAATGTCAACTGCGCCATCAAAAATAAATCGAATAAGAATATCATTCCTTTCATGTTACAAATTTAGATATGGCTGATCGATTAGAATATTGCGAAGGATTTATCATTATGCAGGCAACTGAATGATAAACTCTGTAAATTCTCCGTCTCTCGTATTCACTTTTATTTCTCCTCCATGTGCTTTAATGATATCGTAGCTCAATGATAATCCCAATCCCGTTCCCTGCCCTGTTGGCTTGGTAGTGAAGAAGGGCTGGAAGATTTTATCAACAATATTTTCCGGGATGCCATTGCCATTGTCTCTAACGCTCATGGATATCCGATTTACTTTTTTTTCTGTCGAGACTGTAACTGTCGGTTCATAACCCGCTCCTGCGGCTTTCTTTTTCTTATTGACAGCATAAAATGCATTATTGTAAAGGTTCAACAGGACTCTTCCTATGTCCTGAGGTATGATATTCATTTTTTCGATCGAGTTATCAAAATCAGTCTTTATCTCTGCATTAAAATCTTTGTCCTTCGCGCTTAAGCCATAATATGAGATGCGCAAATATTCATCAGCCAGCGCATTTATGTCAGTGGCCTCTTTTACACCGGTGCTTGACTGTGAGTGCTGAAGCATGCCTTTAACAATGGCATCTGCCCGCTTGCCGTGATGATTTATTTTTACTTCATTGTCAGTAACATCTTTTGCAATTATTTTTACTTCATCATAATTCTCTTTCTGAATTTCTTCATTCATTTCAAAAAGCAATTCTTTATTCACTTCTGAAAAATTATTGACAAAGTTTAACGGGTTTTGAATTTCATGGGCTATGCCCGCAGTGAGTTCACCCAGGCTTGCCATTTTTTCGGATTGTATAAGCTGGGATTGGGTGGCTTTTAAATTGGTAAGTGTGGTCTCTAATACTTTATTTGTTTTTTGTTTTTGGCGGTTATTCCCGTAGAGTATTATCCCAATCACAAGAAAAACCCCAAGACCTGCAAGCATTGTATAGGTTCTGGTTTTATTTTGTGTTTGTATTTTTTCTTTCTCCAGTTCCTGCAAACGCAATGCCTCGTTAAATCCTGCAACCTGGAATTCCTGGATTTTTTCCTTTTCTATCTTGCCCAGACTATCATTTAATACCGTCGCCAATCTTAAATAAATAAAAGAACTGTCTGCTTTATTTTGGTTCCGATAGCAATCCGATATCATCCGGTAAGCAACCGCCTTTGACTTTTCATTACCAACCATATTAAAAGCTTCCAGGGCTTTTTTGGCATGAAAAAGGGATGAATCTGTTTTGCTTAATGATTGGAGAAGGTTGGCTAATTGGAGGTGCGCATCTCCTTGTTTGGTAGGGTTGTTTTGCTGCTCACTTACCCGGATTGCTTTTTCAAAGTTTTCTCTGGCCAGGTCAATATTTCCCATTTGCTGATAGATTTCACCAATATATAAATAAGCTGCATCAAATTTTCTATCCTTAAATGGTATTACTGAATAATAGGACAATGCTTTGTGTTCAAAATAAAGAGCTGAATCAAATTTATTCAATTTGAGATAAGCATTGCCTATATCGCTATAAGCATAGGCCTGAAATAAAGTATCCTTAACGGATTCGAAAAGTCTCATTGCCTCATACGCTTCAGTGATCTGTTTCCCATAGTTACCTGTAGAACCATATAAATAGTCAAAAGCAGAATGAACATTACCTAACAGATCAATTCGGTATGATCGTGGCGTTTGTCCTTGTAATAAGTGCCAGGTATTTTTTTCATTAATAGGATCACCCGCAATTTCCAATGCCTCGTTCAGCACTTTGAGCGATCGGGGATAATTTCCCATTTTAACCAACGGCCAACTCATATGGGTTAACATCTGCGCCCTGTTTAAATTTAATCGCAGTTGCTTTGCAAAGACTATTCCTTTTTCGTCATAATACAGAGAGCTGTCCAGGTTCACATCATCATAATATGCACCTAACTTCAAACAGGCATCCATGCGCGTGGTGTCGTTCATTGCATTCTTAAGTACCACACGCATGCTGTCTATTTGTTCTTGTTTTTGTGCTGTAACAAGAACTGGTATGCATAAAAGAAAAAATATTTTTACTAAAATTCTCATGCTCTTCATTGTCGATAACGCTATCTCAGTCAAGATGATGTTTGTTTTTATAGAATGCCATCAGCTTTGTGGCCTTATCTTTCAAATCGGCTAATAAGATTCGCTGGGCTTTGGTAATCCTTAAATACAGTGCCAGTTCATTGAACCATCTGTTCAGTAATGCCCCGTCGTCGGAAAATAGCAGGGGACCGCTAAGATCAGTGTGCGTCGTATCCTTGCCCCACCAAGTTGCCGGATTTTGAAGCGGAAAATTCACTTTGAAATCGGCCAGGAGATTTAATGTGCTTCTGACATTGTCTTGCGCACCCTGGAATATCGTCTTTTGAAAATCATCGTACTGCCGGAACATACTTTCATACACCAAAATACTGTCCGCATCTTCTTTACTAAGTAACCGGAATCCACCAGCATTGGCAAGCTGCCTGAGCGTGCGGTCCGTCAGTTGAAAGGTCCTGTTGGTTTTTGAATATTTGATCAATGCACCCATACAGGAGGTTGCTTTTAGATTTTTTGAAACTGTATCGTAACAGACATTCATGTGGCTTAATACATTGATTTTTTCATCGTCATAATTTATAAGATAGGTTATTTTGACCGTGTCAACCTGCAGATCTTCGTATAAGGAGAGGACATATTGTTTTTCTTTTTGACCGTCGGTGATATATTCCCTGACGTTCTCAGCGATAAATCCCATAGTTACCGCCAGAAAAATCATTAAGAACTCCAGAAAATATTCCCTGAAATTTTTCCTCTTGTGGTGCAGGTCGGGATGATGATGAACTTCCATGTCTGGTGTTTTGGTTTCTGATGGAGAAATAAATGAATCCTGCACAATTGCATCTGCAGGTTCCTCTTCTGTCAGGGGTTGTTTCAGAATGTCTTCTTCTTCAGGCATATAAATAAAGATAAGCTGCAATCTAATAAAGAAAGCTAAACTGCTGGAATCAGAACGACAAACTCAGCACCATCCCCTTCCTTTGAAACCACTTTCAATTCACCCCCGTGTGCCTTAATAATATCGTAGCTCAATGACAACCCCAAGCCGGTTCCCTGTCCCGCAGGTTTCGTTGTAAAGAAAGGCTGAAAAATTTTATCAACTACTTTTTGCGAAATGCCATTACCGTTGTCTTTTACACGGATCTCAACCTTATCGCCTACCCTTTCCGTTCTGACTGAAACTGTTGGCTGATATCCTTCGGACTGTTGTTTCTTCTTCTCAATCACTGCATAAAATGCGTTGTTGTACAGATTCAACAGCACTCTTCCAATATCCTGGGGAATGATATGTATGGTTCCTATATTAGGATCAAAATCAGTTTTCATTGTTGCATTGAATACATTGTCCTTTGCTCTCAGTCCATGAAAAGATAGTTTCAAATATTCCTCTGCTAATGCATTTATATTCGTCGGTTCTTTCTGACCTGCGTTTGTACGTGAATGTTGAAGCATCCCTTTTACAATGGCATCCGCACGCTTACCATGATGACTTATTTTTTCTGAATTTTCCCGAATGTCTTTCGCGATTATTTTCAGCTCGCTGATATTTCCTTTATCTGCTGCATCTTTTAACTCATCACTCAACTCTGAATTGATATCAGAAAAATTATTTATAAAGTTCAAAGGGTTTTGAATCTCATGGGCTATCCCCGCAGTCAGCTCACCCAGAGAAGCCATCTTTTCACTCTGGATTAATTGTGCCTGAGCAGATTTTAATTCCTGTAATGCGTTTTCCAGTTCCTGTTTCCGTTGTTGCAAAACCAGATTGGCTCTCTTTTTTTGGCTATTGTTCCGCCATTGAATGATCGCAATGACCAGAAAGAAGATCACCGCAGTCAGAAATACAAAGGCCAATATTCTGTCCCGGTTCTTCTGTCCCTGTAAGACAGCCGCCGCTTCCTTCTCTCTTCTGCTGAGCTGCTGGTCAAACCGGCACTGCTGGATGTCGTTCGCATTGCTATGTGCCCGGATTACGTTGTTGAGGCTGTCCTTTTTTTTAAGATAATAATACGCGCTGTCCAGATTACCTGATTTTTCGTAGCAGGTATTCAATAAACCCGCTGCAAACCTTTCGGCTGACGGATCAGATATGGGCAGTGAAAGCGCATATGCCTCCCGGGCCTGAGCGATCGCTTTTTCAATTTTACCCTGGTTAAGATAAGAGGTTGATGAAAAAACATAAAAAAAATTGAGCAGGAATTCCCCATACTTCTTACATTCCATAATTGCCTCAGAACATATCGAATCCGCTTTTTGATAGTCATTTTTATAATATAAATAGTACATGGCCCAGTACCAGTAAGTGATATTTTTAGCACCTAATTCGGTGGAAGCAGCGGAAATTGAATCCATCCGGTGATAGTAAAATAAGGCAGAATCCTCCTTGTTGATATCGAGGTAGAATTCGCCCGTTATTCCGTAGAGATGAAGTGCCTGGTTGAAAAAGGGATCTCTATTGAACTTTAAAAAAGCGATCCCTGTCAAAGCGGATTTCAATCCTTCTTTGAAATTACCCGAATTTGAATAGAACCATGACAGGTCATAGTATAATACCGACATGTAATCCTGCACATGATATTGCTCCGCGAGGTCCAGTCCTTTCAGCGTCATACTCAAAGACTCTTTATATTGTCCGGTGTTGTTATAATAAAAACTTATACGCGCATAGGCCAGGACGAGATATTTTTTATCAGGAATCTGAAATGCTGTGTTGATATATTCATTGCAATAGCTTAGTGTACTATCTGATCGGTTGTTAAAAAACATGTTATACATGGATAGGCTGTCCAGAATTTTGCATCTACCTGTATCAGATATTTCGGATTCCAATTTATTTCTCAGGCGCCCGATCGTTGTATTTTGTGCACTTATAGTAAGAACACTCAGAAAAAGAGAAAATAGTATTACAGAACATTTCATTTACTAAATTTATACACAAATAAGCAATCCGCATGCTCGATGGGCTCTACAGATTCTTCTGGTCGAAAACCAGTAGCTTCCAGGTATTTGATATGATGATGTAAATTGCAAGGAAGGTCCTCTCGATCTGCTCCGGGTTTTTCATACGCTTTTTTATTCGATCTGATATTTTTCACTAATCAATTGAATAAGCCGAAGCGCGAGGGCTCTTTGTATAACAGCGGTTCGACAGTAAAACTTTACTGTTGTGGAGTAGTAATGGTAATTCATTGAAACTGCGTTCACCTTGTTGAATTCTGTGGAAAGCAAAGCGGGGTGACCCTGAGGTTTATTGATGATGAGGTGTGTGCCGTTGAAATTTCCAAGATTTACGTTCATCATCTGGTAGAAGACATAACTATCGAATAATTCCTTATTCCCTTTGTGAATTTCATCCAGCTTCATACGCAACAGATCGCTTTGGTTGGTTAGCCATTCGAAAGAAACATAATAAGTGCTGATACTGTCAAGCAAGCTCCTTGGTCTTATTAGTTTTAACAAACCAGCCGTCTTCAACTGTTCAAATGTTTTTGAATTGGAATAGAAATAACCAACATTCGACGTTACCGATCTTGCACAGTAGTAAATTTCCCCCGTGTTCGACAGATCTGAATGTAATAATCTGATAAGTGAATCTGCCATCGTATATCCAAATTGATTTCGGTCGAGCACAGAATCAAAATGTTTAATATCTGCTCGCAGATCAGATAACATGGAGCGCATGTTCAAATTAATTTCTTCTCTGTTTTTTATACCTTCACGCAAATTCTCTGCATAAAATCCCAGTGTTACTGCAAGGAACAACATAAAAAATTCAAAGAAATAATGCTTCCATCCATGGCCGGGCGCCTTGTGCAGTTCTTGTGCGTGGGTTTCCATATTTTTTGTTTCTGGGTTAGTGTTAATAGTTTCGCTGATTTTCACAGGGTTAATCCCGTCAGGAATGTTTTCAGATTGAGAATTTAAAATACTTTCCAAATCTTGTTTGTCTGTTCTGTCTGGCATTTTGTTAGTTTGTCAAACTTTTAAGAGTGCATGCTGAACCTGAGTTTGTTTTGAATACTCTTTGTAAGCTCCTCTTAAATTTACGCCATTCGTAGTTAGAGATTTCAAGTTACCACTTAACTGTAGCGGGGCATTTTATTTGACGGATCAAAATGTTTTAGAAAAAACGAACAATATAATGTTGCTGTGACATTTTTTCCCCATTTTAAACAATTTCAGTTAAATATGTGAAAATATATCGAGTTTTTGGTTAGTGTATTTTAAAAACCTAAATTGGTTGTTTCCCAAGTCGCGAGTCATCCTTCTTGCTAATCGCAGTTAGCGAAATCCATCATTCCCGATTAGTTTTATTTTTCTTACCTATATGATTTCAGTTACCTGAAAGGCATCAAATTTTTGGTATTAAATAATAGTTTGTGAATAAGAATGGCCCAGTTGTTATAATTGAGGATGACTTAGATGATCAGGAATTTCTAACTATGATCTTTAAGAGCTTAAATTATCCTAACAAATTAATCTTTTTTAGCACTGGTTTTCTAGCATTTGATTTTTTAAGTACTACAGAAGAAATACCATTTATTATTCTTTCGGACGTGCATATGCCACGAGTAAGTGGGATTGATTTAAAAAATAAGATAAAATCTGACTGCGAATCGGGAATTCAATGTGTTCCGTTCATATTCTTTTCTACATCTTCAACTAAAAGTATGCTTGTCGATGCATATACAAAGTCTACACAGGGATATTTTTTAAAAGATAGCTCGCTGATAGAATTGGAAAAGACCATAAAGGTGATTATGGAATATTGGAAAAGATGCGTTTCTCCAAATAACTTCGAAAGTGCTGCTTAAATAGATGAGGTTTGCATTCAGATTTGCTTTAAATAGATCGATTAGTAAAAAAAAGAAATTCCTAACTTAGACATCATAATATTACATTTTATGCTACTTGTGGAATTTAAAAAATACTTAACCGGCGAATGGAAATGCGAACAATACGAAGATTTACACTTTAAATTTGATGGTGAAATTGTGACATATTGCATCAATAACAGGTGGTCAGTACTTCATGATCCCAAATTAGACTGTATAACAAATGATTTATCTGAGGTCATTAAAATTTGTTTGAGACCCCTCGGGTTAAAGGAGAATTTCGTTTACGTAATTCTTCCGAATGGTATAGATATTATCGATTTCGAACGCCACGACATATTGCATTTTCAAAGACTATAAGTTGTGATGGCTACGATTTACTCCGACTGTAGTCTGAATAACTACGATTTTATTTTTTTTACAGGGATTCCGTCTTCAAACTGAATGACCCATTTGCCGGGCTCATCTTTTAAGGATTGCTCATACATAGCCCTCGCAACAGCAGCTCCTGAAACACTGCGGTATTTTTTCCATTTGCCAATCAACAGGTGGTTTACGATTTTAAACAGTTCTTCAAAAAACACTTCACCGAAACGGGTTTCATATTCCCTTCCCGTGAGCATCGATGGTTCGTACATGAATGATGAGTAAAA
>Ga0206913_1203_pt1 | contig 10167 bp, 10 predicted proteins | sample Alteio_BWOrgHeat_72_FD_152942 | JGI IMG/M metagenome (GOLD analysis project Ga0206913, IMG submission 152942) | Enriched cells from forest soil in Barre Woods Harvard Forest LTER site, Petersham, Massachusetts, United States -... | ecosystem: Environmental > Terrestrial > Soil > Temperate forest >... | reverse complement strand
AGGGACCGCGAACTGACTACAGCCTACCAAATTGGCCCACAAAGCAATGGCCGCATATATAAATTCTTATGAGTCGCCGTGATTTCAGCGGAAACATGGGACGCGTGTCCCTCACATTGGATATAGACCCGACAAGGCTAACTGGCGTGGCCGGGGCAAACTACCCTTATTTTATTTGGCAACTACAACTGGATTTTCCTTTCTTCAAGGCTGATCCAAACAAGGAAGAACATGATATTGTATTCCGAGCCGTTTCAGCACAGTTGAGCTTTACGGACGGGGCAAAGTTTTCCGATGCTCGACCAATATTTTTAAATTGTGTCTTCCACAATGGCCAGCCTGACCGTGCGAACACCTATTTGAATTTAGAGTTTCCACTAGACGAACAAAGAATCGAATGCATCGAACACCGTAGGCAAGGTGGAGCACCCAAATTCCATCTTAATGTTCAAATACAGTACGAGGAATGGGGGTTAATCAAACCCACAGCCAATTCTAAAGTTCCATTCAAATGGGGAATTGTCTGGGCGCAAACCACATCCGTTGACGAAGTCGTTGACGTGGCTCAAAGCCAGTGGATTGAACGGGTACTTCCGGCCCTCGGCTATGGGAGGGTCCACTGGATTGAGTTCCCTGCCGTGCCCATCAAATCATACGCCACACTGGATCGTTCGTTTAAGGCGCTAAAACAAGCAGAAGAAATGCACCGTAATGGCTTTTATGATGATGCTGTTGGCAAGTGCAGATTGGCTGTGGAGCCATTTTTCGACCAAGTTCTCGTTGACCCTACCCATCCTGATTCGCGCCGTATCCCTGTCCTGAAAACCAGTTGGGAAACAAAAATAGGAAAAGCTACTTATGCATGGTTAAATGCAAGCCTCGGGGCTTTAAAGCAAGCCTCGAATTCAACCCACCACTCCACAAACGAGCATTTTGGTCAACTTGACTCACAGATGTTTCTTGTCATCACCACAGCATTTGTAGCTTATGTTGCGAGACATTTTGGTCCCGAAGATTTAAAATGAATTCAATCAAATGCCGAATCAGGAATATCCAAAATCTGCCCAGGAAGTGGTGGGTACGCTAACAGAAGTATTCCGTGGCCAAAACCGTTCAGACATTGTAGAGGTGCTGATAAATGCAACCTCAAGATTCCAAACCCAAGGGTATGACGGATGGAACGGTGGAACCACGTACTGGTCACTACAGCTAGAAGTACCGGTTGCCGGTTATATTAAAATCGAGCCAAAATTGGAAGCAATTGAAAAGGAGATATTTGCGCGCGCAGAATTTTTAAATCGATTGTTTTCATATGACAAGTTGGATGCAGTTATAATCACGCCACTGTCGAAGGCAATTCCTATAGTTGGTCAGCGGACGGCCCCACCGGAAGCCGAAATCCAGCGGCTTTGGCCAGAAAATTATTTTCGGCTTTTTTTGAGCCACGTTTCCAAATATGCCGCCAAAGTATCAAGCCTGAAGGATTCATTGAAAGTATATGGGATTGCAGCGTTTGTAGCACACGAGGATGTTGAACCAAGCTTGCAGTGGCAAAACGAAATCGAATTAGCCCTGAATTCTATGTATGCCTTGGCAGCCCTTATCACCGATGATTTCACCGCCAGCTTATGGACAGACCAAGAGGTAGGTTGGGCATTAGGTCGCGGTCGATTGGTGATCCCTGTTCGCCTCGGCGCGAACCCGTACGGATTCGCTGGTAAGATTCAGGGGATGAAGGGTGACTTTGGCGATCCGCGCTCAATGGCACGTTCGATATGTGAAATTCTGTTAAAGAATCCGCAAACCCATTTGGAGATGCAAAAATCGTTGATTTGGGGGTTTCGACATGCTGGCACTTTCGCAACGGCGATTGAGTTCAGCAAACAGATTATTCAGTTTGCCAATATCACCGATGCTGAAAAACGGCTGTTGTGGGACGCGTGCAAACATAATCCGCAGGTGTCTGGTGCGTTCAACGTGCCCGAAGCAATCTACGGCAAAATTGGGGAACCTCCTCCAGTAGCTGAAGATGAATCTCCATTCTGACGCGCATTTCATTGTAGTTCATATTTCGGGCACCATAGGCCAAAATTTTGAACTCGGTCAAACGGTTGACCATGGCAACGCCTTCGGAGCCACCACCCTCCCCCCCCACCATGTTTAGAGTTTGTTGTGTTCCGAAGTTTCATGTAAACCTCGGTGGTGATTGATTTTGGTGGTCATTCTCCTCACGACTACCTTCGCGCACTTCGCGAAGGTGGTCCGATGGACCGTATCGTTCTGACCTGCCGCTGCCAGACGTGCGGTAACCGTCCTACGGAATCCGCCCGGTGGTATCACGAAAATGAAATGAAATGCCACTGCGGTGGTGAGTTTGACTCTTCGCCGTTCGTGGAGGCGGTTATGTTCATGTCTGGAAAGCTAAAAGCACCAACAGAAAACTTTCGCTTCACTTCTTAGTCATAATAACTATCCGGGTAAATCTGAGATTGTTTCGTGCGTGAGGAGCCTAAAAGTGGCAGCAAAGTGGCAGCGGACGTTTAGTGACGGGAAATTCTAATAGTGGAACAACCTGCCATATCCCTTGCAAACATTGGTTAAATTAAATGGTGCATCCGGCAGGACTTGAACCTGCAACCTTCTGATCCGAAGTCAGAAGCTCTATCCAATTGAGCTACGGATGCCTGAGCTTCCCATTGTAACATTTCATCAACATTTTGACACTAAATTTGCAGCCAGTCTCCGGCCATTCATCCTGCCCCAACCCACAAAATATCACTTTTATTCCCTTTGGACTTGTTGAACCACCGCACCGGGTTATAGCCTTGTCATTATAAAATTTTCCGGGTCCAGGCGACCGGGAAACCAGGACCCAAAACATTTTCAAACCATGACTAAAGTCCCAGTTGAAGAATTGGATCAATTGCTCACGTCCCTGATCCAAAGCGGCGAAGGCATTTCCGATCTCCTCTTCGTCACCGGCAAACCGCCCCAGGTCGAGGTCTATGGCCGCCTCCGTTCCGCCGAGGGCGTCAACGAACCTGTCCTCACCAGCGCCCGCATCCAGGGCCTCGCCCTCACCATCATCACTAACAACAAGTTGATCGATGACCTCGCCAAGACCGGTTCGTGCGATTGCAGCTATGCCCTCGGCGACGTCTGCCGTTTTCGCGTCAACATTTATCGCCAGAATGGCAACTACGCCATGGTCTTGCGCCGCCTGCAGGCCAAGATTCCCACCATGGAAAGCCTCAAGCTCGCGCCCGTCTTCCACGAAGTCATCAAGGAAAAAACCGGCCTCGTCTTCGTCACCGGCGGCACCGGCAGCGGCAAAACCACCACCCTGGCGGCCCTTCTGAACGAGGTGAACCAGAACCACGAAGTCCACATCGTCACCCTCGAGGACCCGGTGGAATTCATGCATCCGCAGCTCAAGTCCACCATCAGCCAGCGTGAGCTGGGCAAGGATTTCTATACCTTTCCCGATGGCTTGCGCGCCGCCCTGCGCCAGGCGCCCAAGATCATTCTCGTCGGCGAGATCCGCGATCGCGAAACCATGGAGATCGCCCTCACCGCCGGTGAAACCGGGCACGTGGTTTACAGCACGCTGCATACGATCAGTGCCGGCGCCACCATCAACCGCATCCTGGGCATGTTCAGCCGGGACGAGGAACAGCAAGTCCGTGAACGCCTCTCCGAAACTCTCCGCTACATCGTCAGCCAGCGCCTCATACCCAAGGTCGGCGGCGGACGGGTTCTGGCCACCGAACTGTTGGGCAGCAGCCTGCGTTCGCGCGAAGCCATCGTCATGGGTGAAAACGAAACCCGTCGCCTCTCCGACATCATCGAGGCCGGCAGCACCACCGGCTGGCACAGCTTTGAACAATCGCTGTGCAAAGCCTATGAGGAAGAGCTCATCACGGAGGAAAGCGCGTTGCTTTACAGCGTCAACAAATCGCTCATGCGCCAGCGCGTGGATAACATCAACAAACGCGGCCGCGCCACTGCCCAGGCCCATTCCCTCAAGATGGCCGCCGGGATGATCGTCTCGCCGCCTGCCAAACCCAAGCCGGCGCCGTCCACCACGCCGCCGATGCTCACGCCCAAGCCCTCAGCGCCGGAAGCCGGCGGCAATCAGGCAAAACCAGCCGCCTAAAAAAGCGAGTCCGCCAATCGGTGTGATCGCCCCGAGCCAGCGCTGGTTCGTCAGGGCCAGCACATACAGCGAGCCGGAAAAAATCACGATCCCGGCTAGAAAACTCCACCACGCCACCGCGGGGAACGGTTTGCGATCCGCCAGGAGGAACATCATCACCGCGTGGATGAGATGGTAAAGCACCGCCGTCTTCCAGATCGCCGCCGTGCCATTTTCCGCGAGCAATCCCTTCAATCCATGCGCGCCAAACGCGCCCAGCAACACGCCCAAGAATCCCAACGCCGCCGCCATGCTCGAAGCTCGTTTCATTGCGCTTGAATCTATCCCGCTTCCGCTCCAAGGCCAGACGAATCCAACGTTCCCTTTCCGTCCAAAAATAAATTCTCTCTCCCGTGCGTTTGTGGTTAAATTTTTTTGTGACCATCATCACGGATGAAAAATGCACCGGCTACTCGCAAGCCGGCCATCCCGAACGTCCCGTGCGCATCACCGCTTCCGTCGAACGCCTCAAAAACCAGACTGATCTCACCCTGCATTGGACCATGCCCTCCGTCGCCGGCGATGCCCCCATTCTCCGTGCCCACACCGCGCAGATACTCGCGCGCCTCGACATACCGGAAGATTTCGATGGTGACACGCCCTACTTTGACGGCATCAGCGGTTATGCCCGCGCCTCGGTCGGCGCCGCCCTCGATGCCCTCCGGCTCGCCCGCGAAGGCAAACCGGTTTTCAGCCTCATGCGCCCGCCCGGCCATCATGCGACCCGCCAGAAGTCCATGGGCTTTTGCTATCTCAATAACATCGCCATCGCCGCGCTCGAAGCCGCGGCCACCGGTTCCCGCCGCGTCGCCGTGTTTGATTTCGATGTTCATCACGGCAACGGCACCGAAGACATCCTGTTGGATCATCCCGGCACCGCTTTTTTTTCCGTGCATCAATTTCCCGCCTACCCTCACTCCGGCAAGTCCAATCGCGGGAAAAATTGCTTCAACTATCCCGTCGCCCCCGCCACCCCGCGCGAATTGTATCGCGCCACCCTTGACCGTGCCCTCCAGGATTTGAAACAGTTCCAGCCCGACCTTATCGCCGTCTCCGCCGGCTTCGATGCCTACGCCCGCGATCCCCTCGCCGAAGGCACTTTGCTCGCTAAGGATTTTCATTGGCTCGGCCAATCCCTCGCCCATCTTCACATCCCCATGTTCAGCCTGTTGGAAGGCGGATATAGCCGGGATTTGCCGGAACTCATTTTTGCGTATTTGAAAGGTGTGATGGGGCCGGATGGGGAGTTTTGACAGAATTGACAGAATTACCCGAAATTTTTACTGCGAAACAAACTAAATGTTGTCCGCAGATTACGCAAGTGGCCGCAGGAATGGGGATTCATGGAACTCGCCCCTCCGGCTTTAAATAGATCCTGGTTCCTTTGCGCTCGACAATCCAAGGTAGGAATTTACCCTGCGCCCCATGGCCTCTCCCAATCCTGGCACCCTCGTATTTGGCGGCCTGATCATTTGGGGCATCTTCCGTCGCATCCGTCGCAACATTGGCCGGCAAAAATTGCGCCCCGCTCGCATCATCTTTTCCATGGTGATCTTTTCGCTGTTCAGCCTCCTGTTCATCGGCCTCGCCTTGAAATTGCAACAAATGCCTCTCCTCGGGGCCATTGGCGGCGGCTTGCTCCTCGGCGCTGCGCTCGGTTTCGTCGGACTCCGTCTCACCCGCTTTGAAACCACTGACGAAGGTCATTTTTACACGCCCAACACTCATATCGGCATCGCGCTCGTCGTTCTCGTCGCCGGTCGGATTCTCTACAGCCAATGGGTGCGCTCCAATACTGATCCTGATGCCGCCGCCAATAACAACCTCGCCAGCACCTTGCATCCGTTGACCTTCCTTTTTTTCGGCCTGCTCGCGGGCTACTATCTCGTTTATTACATCGGCCTCTTCGTTCATACCCACGATAAAAAACCGCCTTTGCCTCCCGCAGTTTGAGCCGGTTGCCTGTAAGCAAAAGCAGAAACGCGTACCTGAAGCTTCGGTCTCCCTCTCCGCCAATGATAATTGGGGGAGAGGGCTGGGGAGAGGTGGTGATTAGTTTTTTTCTGACCAAATAAACCATCAATCCTGCCAGCTTTGAAAACCGCCCCTCTCCCTAACCCTCTCCCCGCGCTACGCTGCGGGGAGAGGGAACCAGAGTCGTAAGGGACGCGATGATGTTCAAAATGGCTGCGCTATGATTTCAACTGCTCTAAACTCCCGCCCGTGACCGTCCTCGAAGCGATCCAAAAAAGCACCGATTTCCTCGGCAAAAAAAATGTCGAGTCCCCGCGCCTGCAGACGGAACTCCTCCTCGCCCATCTCCTCAAAATGCCGCGCATGAAATTGTACCTCAATTTCGACCGCGCCCTCACGACCGCGGAGACCGATGCCCTGCGCGAACTCGTCAAACGCCGCGGCGCGCGCGAACCCCTCCAGCACATCACCGGTTCAACCAATTTTTGCGGCCATGACATCACTGTCAACCGACATGTCCTCGTCCCGCGTCCGGAAACCGAACTCCTTGCCGAACTCGCCTGGAATTTTCTCGCCGGCTCCGGCATGCCCGCGCCGCTCGTCCTGGATTTTTGCACCGGCAGCGGCTGCATCGCCATCGCCATCGCCGCCAAATCTCCCAGTGCAAAAATCATCGCCACCGACATTTCCCCCGACGCCCTCGCGCTCGCCCGAAAAAATGCCGACCAAAACCAAATGGCCGAACGCATCGAATTTCTGCCCGGCGATGGCTTTGCCCCCTTGCTTTCGGAGGGACGAGTTCCACGAGTCCCCAACTTTGACCTCATCGTCAGTAATCCGCCATATATCCCCTCCGCGGAGATTGAAACCCTCGACCCGGAAGTTCGCGACTTCGACCCGCGTCTCGCCCTCGATGGCGGCGCCGATGGGCTGGATTTCTACCGCCGGCTCGCCGCCGAGGCCCGTGCCCATCTCCAGCCCGCCGGTAAAATCATGGTGGAATTCGGCGATGGCCAGGCCGACGCCATCAAAAAACTTTTTGAAAACGAAAAGTGGATTGTCGAAGCCGTGCAAGAGGACTACTCTCAACGCGCCAGAGTTCTGGTTGCCCGGCGTTAAAAAATCCTAATCACCCAATTTCATGGACAGCTTTTTGATCAAAGGCGGCGTGCCGCTCCACGGCGAAGTCACCATCAGCGGCAGTAAAAATGCCGCCCTTCCCATCCTCGCCGCCACGCTCCTCACGGACGAGCCCTGCGTCATCCGCCGCGTGCCCGACCTCAGCGACACGCGTTACATGGTCAAGATCCTCGAGTCGCTCGGGGCCACCGCCAAATTTGAGAACGGTACCGTGTCCGTGCACGCCAAAAAAATCAAGGGCTACGCCGACTACGACCTTGTCCGCAAGATGCGTGGTTCCATCTGTATCGCCGGTCCGCTGCTCGCGCGCTTGCGCAAGGCCCGGATCTCCCTGCCCGGTGGTTGCATCATCGGCGCGCGTCCCATCAACCTTCATCTCAAGGGCTTTGAAGCCCTCGGCGTGAAGATCAAGATCGAGGGCGGCTATGTGGACGCTTCCACCAAAAAATTGACGGGCAATTCCATGTTCCTCGGCGGTCGTGCCGGCCCCACCGTCCTCGGCACCGCCAACATCATGATGGCCGCCACCCTCGGCGAAGGCATCACCGTCATTGAAAGCGCCGCCTGCGAACCGGAAATCGTGGACCTCGCCGCGTTCCTTACCGCCATGGGCGCAAAAATCTCTGGCGCTGGCAGCCCCACCGTCACTATCACCGGCGTGGATAAATTGCACGGCGCCCAGCACGAAGTCATCCCCGACCGCATCGAGGCCGCCACTTTTGTCATCGCCGCCGCCGCCACCAATGGCGAAGTCACCATCAAAGGCGCGCGCGCCGAACATCTCCGCGCCGTGTTCGATAAATTAAATGAAGCCAACGTCTCCATTGAGCGCCGCGGTTCCGACCTCGTGGTCAAACGCAAAGGCAAATTGAAGCCCGTGGATATCACCACGCTCCCATATTCGGGTTTCCCCACCGACGTCCAAGCCCAGATGATGTCGCTCCTCGTCCTCGCCCAAGGCATCAGCATCATCACGGAACGCATTTTTGAGTCCCGCTTCATGCATGTCAGCGAGCTCGCCCGCCTTGGCGCCGATATTGAGATCGAAGGGCCAAGTGCCATCGTCAAGGGCGGCAAACCGCTCAGCGGCGCGCCCGTCATGGCCAGCGACCTTCGCGCCTCCGCGGCCCTGGTCATCGCCGGCATGGCTGCCAAAGGCCCCACCCAAGTCAATCGCATCTACCACCTGGATCGCGGCTACGAAAACATGGACGTCAAACTCCAGAAACTCGGCGCGCGCATCCAGCGCGTGGAGGAAACTTGACCGCACCAAAGCATGGCGGATGGCCGTCGGCGTCAGCGAAGATGATTCGCTGACATCGACGACCATCCCCACGCCTGGCAGCCCGTTATGATGGAAAGACAGGACGCACTCATACCGGAAGCAGCTCGCGGCTGTTCTTGTAAACATGCGCCTGTTTTTCGAGCCGGGTGAGGCCCGCTTCCGTCTTTTCCTCGAACAGCACCGGGAACACCAGCAACGGAAACACCGTCGCCCACGCCAGCGCCGCCGCCTCATTGGCCGCCCGCCGGATGTTGGGAACGAATTCCGCCGTCGGGGCCAGCGTCAATTGCCGCGCCAGCAGCCGGTTTTTCAGCCGTTCAAACTCCGTTTCCTGGAGCGCCCGGAACGGCGCTTCCGCCGCCGGCCGCAACTCGAACCGTAGTTCCGGCGCGAATCTCGTCCGCACCTTCGTTTTGTTTCTTTTCATGTTTTTCCTTTCAGTTTTGGTTAAAAAAGCAAAAAACCCGCGATTGGCTGGCAATCGCGGGTTTTGAAAATCGTATTCTTATCAAATATTAGAATTTCCTACCCCCGCTGCCAGCCGGACAGAAGACGCGAGACCAAATGGACATCAGATGGCCATTGGCGGGCGTTTGCGTCTTAAGTTGTTTGGTGATTGTGGTCTTCATCCCTAACAGGCGCATAGGAAACTATATTTTGCCCTCTTTGTCAAAGCTATTCTGGCCCCGCCAATATCCCCCAAATTGGCCATTGAAAAATGCATTGTCGGATTCCAGACCAGTGCTAGATTAAGGCAGAATTCATGAGCGAAATCAGCAAACCTCTGAAAATGGTCACCTGTCCCGGGTGCGATACCAAGACGTTCATCCCCGGCGACCTGCCCCCCCTGGCCACGGAGCTTTGCAAAAAGTGCGGTCATGCCATCATGATGCCCATGACGTTGCGCCAGTTCGAGTTGCGCAGCAAGATCGCCTCCGGCGGCATGGGCACCGTCTATCGTGCCTGGGACACCACCCTGGAACGGCTCGTCGCCGTCAAACTCATGAAAAAGGAGTTGTTGGACGAGCCAAAAATGCTCGAAAGCTTCTATCTCGAAGCCCGCGCCTGCGCCAAGTTGAACCACACCAACATCATCCATATCTATACCTTTGACGAATGGGAGAATGAACGCTACCTCGTCATGGAGATCGCGGACCAGGGCAGCCTTGATGCGCGAATCGAGAAATTACAGATTTTACCCGAGTTGCAGGTGCTGGACGTGGGCATCAAAATCGCCTCCGCCCTCGACATGGCGCTCAAGCACGACCTTCTGCATTGCGACATCAAGCCCGGGAACATCCTTTTTAACGCCGACCACGAACCCAAACTCGTGGATTTCGGACTCGCGCGCAAAACCGATGCCGAACAGGAAGGCGCCGAATTCACCCGCGGCACCCCGTATTACGTCGCGCCCGAAAAGATCAAACGCGAACCCGAGACCTTCCTCTCGGATATGTATAGTCTCGGTGCCACGCTCTACCACGCCATCACCGGCCGCGTCCCTTTCGACGCCCCCACCGTCGAGGAAGTCGTCATCGCCCAGGTGCAGACGCCGCTCACCGCGCCCAACGCT
>Ga0206913_1201_pt1 | contig 10275 bp, 7 predicted proteins | sample Alteio_BWOrgHeat_72_FD_152942 | JGI IMG/M metagenome (GOLD analysis project Ga0206913, IMG submission 152942) | Enriched cells from forest soil in Barre Woods Harvard Forest LTER site, Petersham, Massachusetts, United States -... | ecosystem: Environmental > Terrestrial > Soil > Temperate forest > O... | reverse complement strand
TTCAGTTTGCGTATGCCCGATAATTCTTTGCGCTCTTTCTCACTTTGCTCAATGCGTTTTTTCATCGCATCAGCAATGGATGGATTTTTATGCAGATAAATATCCAGTTCCCGGGCCAGAAAATCATGAATAAAATTCTTCATGCTGGCGCCACCTTCCTCCATATACTGGCTGCCCAGTTTGGTTTTCGTCTGCGATTCAAAAACGGGTTCCACTACGCGTACCGATACGGCGGCGGTGATACTTTGGCGTATGTCGGCAGCTTCATAATCTTTCTTATAAAAATCACGAACCACTTTGACGAATGCTTCCCGGAAAGCCTGCTGATGCGTACCACCCTGCGTTGTATACTGACCATTCACAAAACTGAATATCTCTTCGCCATAGTCACTGTTATGGGTGATAGCCACTTCAATATCATCACCCTTCAGATGGATGATCTGATAACGAAGTTCATCTTCGTTGGTCTTACGTCTGAGCAGATCGAGCAAGCCGTTTTTAGAGAGATATTTCTTCCCGTTATAATTGATCACCAGTCCGGCGTTCAGATAACAATAATTCCAGAACTGATTGTCCAGGTATTCATTAATGAAATGGAAATTCTTAAAGATCGATTCATCAGGAACAAACTCAACCAACGTGCCGTTGGGTACTGTGGCCTTGATTTCCCTGTCTTCTTTCACCAGGTTCCCTTTTGCAAACGAAGCACGTTTTTCACGGCCATCCCGGAATGCCGCCACAATGAAAGACTGGCTCAAAGCATTGACTGCTTTGATACCGACACCATTCAGACCAACTGCTTTTTGAAATGCCTTGCTGTCATATTTGGCACCTGTATTGATCTTGCTGACCACGTCTACCACTTTGCCCAGCGGAATGCCCCTCCCGTAATCCCGAACACTAACGGTCTTCTCTTCGATCATTACCTCGATCTGTTTCCCGTGACCCATGGTGTATTCGTCAATGCAATTGTCCACCACTTCTTTGATCATAACATAGATGCCGTCATCGGCACTGCTGCCATCGCCGAGTTTTCCGATATACATACCGGGCCTCAGACGGATATGTTCTTTCCAGTCAAGTGAACGGATGGACTCCTCTGTATACGCGAATAAATCCTGTTTATTTTCTGCCATAATGAATGGTCGCAAATATAAGTAAATCGAACTATTGACGGACTGCGTGAATTACGCACGTTTGTGCATAAAACGTTCTTTATTTACTTGATTTCCTGTTTTTTAGGCGCAATCCGCGAACAAATATCAGCAGTAATTTGAGTACAAAACCAAGTAGTTTTACCTATAATAAAAGCATTGATTTAACGCTATTATAGTATAAACTTTAACCCTTGAAAACTGGTCTGTTACCGGGAATAAATCAGCTGCTGGCCATCCTGGTCGTACTGCTTGCGTTCCTTCCCCTGGTCCTTTACTGGCGGAAAAGACTAAGTGCTGAGAAATCCTATCTCTGCATTGTTTTATTCTGGACCATTAACGGAGTACTTTATTTCCCGGAAATGTTTCACTGGGCCTGGTACAAGTCGGCTACAAATCAAATTACCCTGTATTATAATCTGATAGATCCGCCACTTATTATTCTTACTTTCTACTATATTTTCAAAAAGAAATTCTTTTTAAACCTTCTCGGGACCTTCGTCTTATTTGAGGCGGTTATGATCGCATGGAAGGGTTTTAATTTCGATTCAAATAATTACATCATCGGACTGGGCAGCCTGATCAGCCTGATCATGAATCTCTGGGGAATCAGCCGGTATTTCATGAATGTCCAACATACCGAAAAAGAGAATGTGCTGGTCTTCGTTTATGCCGGTTTTATTTTCTATTATGGATTATTCGCGATCGTTTTCAATTATAACTACCTGCATACAAGCGGGACCCAGATGCCCTATGTGGTGTTTGTAAATTATTCCGCGGTCATACTCTCCACTTCTCTGATCTCTTTTGGTTTTTGGAAATATGCAACCGCAAAGTATAGCGAAGAAAAATATTAATCCTCATCTTCTTCATAGTTATAGGATCCCTGATTATCGTTGTAAATCGATTCCCAGTCTTTAATTTTATCGTCACCGACAAGTTCAAGAATATCAAAAATCGGATCACCTTTTTTCTTCCATTCATTTAATTGTTCATCGGTGTATTTGGAAACATACATACATTGTTCTGTTTCCAGATTCACTTTGATCAGATGAATAGGCGATTCCTCCGTTTCCTGGATAAGGTAGTAGCAATTTTTTTCTAACAGGGCATAAGAATACATAACTGTACAGTTTTAAAAATGATTCAGTTCGGATGTTAGAATTAATGGGAAGTAAGAAAAGTCTGCAGAAGAATTTTGGAGGTAGTAAGAAGTACTGCAGTACACAAATTTACTGTTTTTCAGATTCAACCATCCCGTTTTTACACGTTTGGTAACAGGTATTTATTTTGATCCAAAAAATGATTGATAATCAGCATCTTACATTATTCTGCCTTTTTGAAGCTGCAAGGTCTGGCTGATGCAGACAGGAAATTCGTCCTGGTAATGGCTGACGAAAATCAAACTGGCGCCAAAATGAGCGCAATAGCGGTCAATCATATGAAGCGTAAGGGCTGTCTGAGCCCCATCCAGGCCCTGACAGGGTTCATCCAGGATCAGTAAGGGAGGCGTTTTGATCAGGGATCTTCCCAGCAGTATCATCCTCTGTAAACCTGCCGGCAGGCTGCTTAGCAAACGGTTTCCATAAGCAGCACAATCCAGGAACCGCAACCAGTCATTTACGTATTGTTCCTGATCTGCTGAAAGACGGCGGAACAATCCGATCGTATCAAATAATCCGGAGGCGACAGCTGTAAATGCCGTTGCTGCCGGATCGAAATAAAGTTGCAATTCCGGCGAGAGGTAACCGATTTTTTGTTTGATCTCCCAAATGCTTTCACCCGAACCCCTCTTCCGGTCGAATAGATAAATTTCGTTTGCATAAGCCTGCGGATTATCAGCTGTGATAAGACTTAGCAGAGTGGATTTGCCCGCACCGTTGGGACCACTGAGCCCCCAGCATGTTCCCTTTTCTATTTCCCAGTTTATTCCTTCGAGTATTTTTTTCCCGTCATACTCAATGTGCACATTCCGCATACGCACAGCGTACCTGAAATCATGATATGAAAAATGAATGGACGGTGGAAAATCTTTAACTGGCATTTCCCTGAATGCAACATTCGGATCCGGGATCTCTGCCAGATTGTTCAGGAACTGTAATTTCCCATCCTGCAACCGGGCATAACGGTTAAAACATGACGGAACAAAAACGCGGCTGGTTAGCAGTAGCATGTGTTGTCCCGAATTAGCCAACCCGGCAAGAATTCCTTCCAGCATTTTACGACCCTCTGCATCCAGGCCGGTAAAAGGTTCATCCAATATCAGCAATGCCGGGAAACGAAGCACTGCTTTTAAAATTTGCAGCCTTTTGTTTTCTCCGTTTGATAATTGGATCAGTGGTTCGTTCATCACGCGATCCAGATGAAAGATGGCTATCAATGCCGATTTGGTGAAATAAGTTTCCCTTCCCTCATCAAAAACAGCCAGTGCTTGCGAAACTGTCATCGTTGCCCCGGCATCCATAGCATTATACCGCTGCTGATAATAAAAATTACTTTGATTTTGCAGGTTAAGGAACCGGTGATGCTGTTCAACCACTACAACGCCATTTCCCTGTATTTTTTCTTCATATCCGCGGAATTCAATCCGGCCCCTGAATGCATGATTCCCAGCCAGTGTTTGAGCTAAAACTGTTTTTCCCATACCCGCTTCACCAAATATCATCCATTGTTCCCCCGCTTTTATTTCCATGGAAATATCCCGGAGAATTTCTTTTCTATGGATGTGAACACAAACACTTTCAACCTTCAGTAAAGGGGAATCCATCCGGTTCGATTTTAGAACTTAAAGATCCTGGTTTTGCACTAAATTCGACGCTCAATCCACGCACCTGATTTCACCACAAACCATACAGCAGATTCTCAGCCGCATCGATATCACGGAAATAGTGGGCGGATTTGTGAAGTTGAAAAAAAGAGGAGCAAACTACCTGGGGCTCTGCCCTTTTCACAATGAAAAAACGCCCTCTTTTACGGTTTCTCCTTCCAAGGAAATATATAAATGTTTTGGGTGCGGAAGAAGTGGTAATACCATCAGCTTTCTCATGGAGCATGAGAAATTTTCCTATGTGGAAGCATTGAAGTGGCTTTCTAACCGGTATAATGTGGAGGTTGAAGAAACAGAACTGAGTCCGGAGGTAAAAATCCAGCAACAAACGGCAGACAGTCTCTACATACTGAATGCGTTTGCACAAAAATTTTTCAGCGGCGTTTTACATAATACGGAAGAGGGACAAAATATTGGATTGAGTTATCTGCAGGAGCGGGGATTCGATGCGGCGGTTATTGAAAAATTCCAGTTGGGTTATAATCCTTCAGCTCCCGATGCTTTTGCTTCGGATGCCATTGCGGCCCAATATAATCCCGATCTTTTACAGAAAAGCGGTCTTGTCGTCATGCGCGACGGCCGGCCCATGGATAATTACAGGGGACGGATTATTTTTCCCATTCATAGTCCGATTGGAAAAATTGCCGGCTTTGGTGCCCGCGTGATCCGTAATAATGATCGCTCACCCAAATATATCAACACACCGGAAAATGAAATTTATGTAAAAAGCAAACTGCTCTACGGTTCTTATTTTGCAAGGCAGGCCATCGATAAAGCCGATGAATGTTTATTGGTGGAAGGATATACGGATGTGGTTGCTTTGCATCAGGCAGGTATTGAAAACGTGGTAGCCAGTGGAGGCACTTCGCTAACGCCGGACCAATTGCGTCTGATAAAAAAATACACTTCCAACCTCACAATCATTTATGATGGTGATGCAGCTGGCATCAAGGCAGCCCAGCGCGGAATGGATCTGGCATTTGAAGAAAGCCTGCAGGTAAAACTGGTTTTGATTCCCGGCCAGGAAGATCCGGACAGCTATGTAAAAAAAATCGGCGCCGCCGCGTTCAGGGACTTTGTAACATCCAATAAAAAAGACTTTATTTTATTTCAGTTGGAAACCTCGCTGGCAGCTGCTGCGGGCGATAGCAACCAGAAAGCACGGCTCGTCAGTCAGATCGCAGAAACCATTTCGAGAATCAATAAGGCCGAGGATTTTACACGACAACAGGATTATATACGCCGTTCCTCAGAGTTGTTAAAAATAGATGAGAACGGCCTCAATACCCTTGTTAATAAATTTATCCGCGAACGCGTCGGTAAATATGAATCAAAAACGGCTCCCAAAGAATCTGCGGTAGAAACAGAGCAGACAGAAAAAATTTTCCTTGATGAAGAACTGGATGAATTATTAAACCGGGACGAACAACAGGAAAGGGCCATTATCCGATCGCTGCTCGAATTCGGTCTGCGAAAATGGGACGAGGAAAAAACGGTGGCGGAATACTTGATGCCTGAATTGGAGGACAAAGAAATGTTCGATAATAAAAACCTGTACAGCGTACTGGATCTTTATAAAGCCTGGTATGAACAAAAGCTGGAGCCGACGGCCAGGAATTTTTTATACCATGAAGATCAGTCCCTGGGAGCATTGGTTGTGTCCATTATGGATTTCCCATACGAGGTTAGTGAAAACTGGAAGACACATTACGAAGGAAAAATTCCGACCCGGGAAGAGCTTTACCTCGAGGAGGTCGGATCTACACTGACCTACCTGAAGCTGAGAAAAATTCAGCGCCTGATGATAATGAATCAGAAAGATCTCGAAAAATCAAGAAACCCCGATGAGCAGATGATGTTCATGCAAACCCATCTTCATTTGAAACAAATGGAGAAAGAACTGATGGGTCGGTCAGGCACCGTGATAGTCAAAATCTAAGACAAGTGTAGGAGTATAGGAGTATAAGAGTATAAGAGTTCTAATAACTCACAACTAATAACTCACAACTATCCTACCATCGCTTCAACCTTCCTGTTCATCAGGGCTGAACCGGCAATCGCCGCTTTTTCAAAGCGTGTAGCCGTCCACACATGGTCCAGAGTGATTTCATTGATGCCCTCAAAACCTGCGTTCGTAATACAGGTCCAACTGCACTCCCGGTTAAGGGTGGTCGCAATTTTTGAACTGGTTTTCGGATAGGCAACCCAGAACTTGCCTCCCTTACCTAGGGCCGGCAATACTTCATGAATAATGCCTCTCAGCTGGGTTTCGTTTACTGCAAAAACCAGGGCAAAATCGATTTTCTTAATCTTGAGGAGGGGGGTAACATTCTTAGCAAAAGCCAGTTTGGCAAACTGCTTCTCTATCGAAGAAGGAAGACCCTGAATTAAAATGCTCTTTTCATCTTTGAGTTCCAACTTTTCCAATAAAGTTAATGACATGCTTTATGTGTTTTTGTTTGCGGAATCGCCTTCAGGGGCTGCAAAGGTAACGAAAAATTAACCGTAACTAAAAGAAAATCATCCTTTAGCAGCTAAAAAGGGTATAAACCTTGTGTTTCCGGAACGGAAAAGGGTAAAAGATTGGGTTACTGCCGTTTACAGCAGGTTAACTAAATATGAGATCCAGGCCTTCTGGGTCTTTTTTTGTCGCGGTACTTTAATATGGGAATCTTGCTTTCGCTTCCCCTCAGCAATCGGCTGATATTCTTCTGATGGGTCAGTATAACGAGTAGAGCAACAGCAATGGAAAAAAAACGGTATAAGGGTTCCTTTTCATTAAAAATAAAAAGGATCAGTACGGCAAAAGCGATACTTGCCAATATAGAGCTCAGGGACACAAAGCGCGTCAGGTACAGGCAAAGGAGAAAAACGCCCACGCAATAAAGGGCTACAAGCGGTTGTATGGCCAGGATCATTCCAAACAGTGTTGCGACGCCCTTCCCACCCCTGAAATCGGCCCAGAGAGGAAATATATGTCCTACGACAGCTGCCAGGCCCAGCCCAACCATGAGGTTGGTTCTGTCCCATTCATTGTGCATATAAAAAGGTAACAATATGTAGAGACTCGTAGCGATGAATCCCTTTAAAACGTCCACGGACATTACGATGCAACCCCATTTTGATCCAAGTACGCGAAAGGTATTGGTAGCCCCGGCGTTTCCACTGCCATAATCCCGGATGTCCACACCAAAAAAATAACGACTTATCCATACGGCCGTCGGTATGGAACCTATCAGGTAAGCAAAAAGAATAAATAGAACTTCCTTCATGGACGGCTAGGAGTGCTTGGATTTCAAAATTAATTAAAAAAAGCGATCAAACGCCGATGATTTTACTCAGGACTGATGAATTTTTAAACTGAAACTCATCCAGTTGTCCCTGATCATCTGCAATTCAACAGCAAAACCGGCAGTATTGGCCCGTTCCCTGATTTTTTTTTCGTCAGATTCCAGAACACCACTACCTATAAAAACGCCTGTTTGATTCAAATGTTGTCGTATGGAATCCATGTTTTCGAGTATCACCTTGAGGTTGATGTTAGCCAGAATGATATCAAACCGGCCGGTCCCTGAAAGGGAATCTCTGAGTTCAATCTGAACCGCTTCACAGCCATTTATAGCCACATTTTCCAGGGCATTGTCAATGCTTAACTCGTCCGAATCGATCGCCAGCACGGGTCCCGCTCCCATTTTACATGCAAGGATGGCTAGTACCCCGGTTCCCGTCCCGAAGTCCAGCACAGACTTTTGCTGTAGATCCAGTCGCTCCATGGCGGCAATCATCATATAGGTGGTTGCATGATGGCCGGTGCCAAAACTCATTTTCGGTGTTATAGTGATATCATATTTTACCTCCAGAATCGCTTTGTGAAAATGGGCCCGGATGGCGCAGAAATTGTCAACAATCACCGGTTCAAAATCCTTCTCCCATTCTGCATTCCAGTTTCGCGGCTCAATAACTTCTTTTTGAAATAAGGTATGAAAGGGATCAGCCACGCCTTTTATATCTGCTATGATTTTTTCGATCTTCGATGCATCATATAATGTTTCGGGAATGAAAGCATGCAGCTTTCCCGGCTCTTCTTCAAATCCTTCAAATCCCGACTGGCTCAGGCGCGCCACGAATATATCAGACTCTTCAGCGTTTAAAGTCTCTATGGTTATTTGTATATATCTATTCATAAGCCTAAAGCTTAAAGCCTAAAGCCTAAAACCAATTTGCAAATTATAGCATTAGAAAATTTAATTAGATATTCGTTGACAACTTCATTAAAAAATAAAAGCACCATTCGGCGCTTATACTCTATATTAATTCTTTCATTCTCTCCCTCCCTAATTTTCAAATTAGTTTTAGGCTTTAGGCTTTACGCTTTAAGCTTGCTCCTGCTGTCGTCCTTCCGGTTTCGGCATCAGTACTTTCCTGCTGAGTTTGAATTTACCCGTTTTACTATCCAGTCCGATCAGTTTCACTTTCACCATGTCATTCTCGTTCAGCACCCCATCCATGGTCTCCAGTCTTTTCCAGCTGATTTCGCTGATATGAAGCAATCCCTGTTTGCCAGGCATGAATTCCACAAACGCGCCATAAGGCATTACTGATTTTACTTTCGCTTCGTAAACAGCTCCTATCTCAGGAACGGCTACGATTCCTTTAATCCAGGCAACGGCTTTATCAAGCCCTTCTTTGGACGGACTGAAAATACTTACTTCACCCTGGTTACCCACTTCTTCCAGATTAATGGTAGCACCGGTTTCTCTTTGTATTTCCTGGATGATCTTACCACCCGGCCCGATAACCGCACCAATGAATTCCTTGTCGATAAATAATTTCTCCATTCTCGGAGCATGTGGTTTCACTTCCTCTCTGGCCGCAGGAATACACTCATACATGGCGTCCAGTATATACAGCCTTCCCTTACGTGCCTGCTCAAGGGCTTCACGCATGGTATCCATGCTGAGACCATCTACTTTTATATCCATCTGCACACCGCAAATTCCATCGCGTGTTCCGGTTACTTTGAAATCCATATCACCCAGATGATCTTCATCACCCAGAATATCTGTGAGCACCGCATACTTATTATCAGATGCTCTTGAGATCAGGCCCATCGCAACACCGCTCACATGTTTGGCGAAGGGAACACCGGCATCCATCAGAGCAAGTGAACCGGCACATACGGTTGCCATGGAAGAAGATCCATTGGACTCCAGTACATCGCTCACGACACGAACAGTATAAGGATAATCATTCCCCGGCATCATCTTTTTCAATGAACGCATCGCCAGATTGCCATGTCCTACTTCACGACGTGCAGGGGCACGCATCATTTTTACTTCTCCGGTGGAGAAAGGAGGAAAATTATAATGCAGTATGAATTTGGTATAATCTGATTTTGCTGCGCTTTCAACGAGCAGCTCATCCAGCGGAGTTCCCAGCGTAACGGTCGTAAGGGACTGTGTTTCTCCTCTTGTGAATAATGCAGAACCGTGCGGAGTAGGTAACGGATCCGTTTCCATGGCAAGCGGCCGCACCTGATCAAGCTGGCGTCCATCGAGACGAACTTTTTCATCTACAATCATATTGCGGACCACTTCCCATTGCAGGTCGGCATAATATTTTTTAACCAGTTTTTTATCGGTGTCCGTTGCCTCAGCACCCAGACTTTCGATCAGTTCTTTTTTTAATGCATCAAAAGCCTCGCTCCGCTGATGTTTGCTGCTTCCGGCTTTTGATATCTGGTAAATTTTATCTTTTGTGAATGCCTGTTCTTTTTCATTCAGCGCCTCTTTCGTCTCAGGTTTTTTGTAATCTCTTTTTTCTTTTGCTCCTACTTTCGTGCGAAGATCCACTTGTGCCCTGATCTGGACGCGGATCGCATCATGGGCTATCTGGAGTGCCCGGATCAGATCATCCTCACTGCATTCAGCAGCCTCACCTTCTACCATCATCAGATTTTTATCTGTTGCAGCAATCAGGAATTCAAGCGATGATTTTTCAAGCTCGGTACGGGTTGGATTGACAATGAATTTTCCATCTACCTTGGCTAGACGAACCTCACTGATGGGTTCCTTAATAGGAATATCCGATATTGTAAGAGCAGCAGATGCTGCCAGTCCGGCCAGGGCATCCGGTAATATTTCCGAATCACTGGAAACCAGCGTAACCAACACTTGCACATCACAGAAATAATCGTCCGGAAATAACGGACGCAGAGCGCGGTCTATCAAACGGCTGGTCAGCACTTCGTAATCATTCAGCCGGGATTCTCTTTTGAAGAATGAACCCGGTATT
>Ga0206913_1179_pt1 | contig 10302 bp, 8 predicted proteins | sample Alteio_BWOrgHeat_72_FD_152942 | JGI IMG/M metagenome (GOLD analysis project Ga0206913, IMG submission 152942) | Enriched cells from forest soil in Barre Woods Harvard Forest LTER site, Petersham, Massachusetts, United States -... | ecosystem: Environmental > Terrestrial > Soil > Temperate forest > O... | reverse complement strand
GTGCATGTTTGCGCCCGGCGCCCAGAGGTTGACGAGAACCATCGCGAGAACGAGACCGACGGTTGTTACCACTTCAAAGTAGATCAACGCTTTGATGGCTACGCGGCCAACCTTCTTCGCTTCGCCTACGCTGGCAATCCCGTGCACCACGGTGCAGAAAATGATTGGCGCGACCAGCATACGCACCAGCTTGACGAAGAGGTCACCCAGCGGCTTGAGCGAATCCGCATATTGTGGCCGCAGATAACCGACGAGAGCGCCCAGCAGCATCGCCAGAAGAATCTGAAGCGCAGGATTCTTGAACCACGGCCGCGCGCGACGATCCGCTGCGGCGTGGTTCGTAGCGGTGACGTCAGACTGTGTGGCCATTGGCAAGAAGTAGTCCTAGTCGAGCGCGCGCGTGACGTCGTCGAAAAGTTCGTCGACAGAAAATCGGCGTGGGATCAAGCCTTGCTGTTCGGAGTAGCCGATGATGGTCTCAAGTGATTTTCGGGCCGCCGCAACTCCAAATCGCATTGGCCGCTTCGCGTTTGCGGGAGCCGCGGCCGCACTTTCCTTCAGCAGGCGATAGATTTCACGCACCACATCGGGGCGCGACTGCGTGAGGGATTCGCGGATCACCATCATGTGGTTGATCGGGACGCCGCCATGCTTTTCAGCCCAACGCGTGGCGACTTCCTCTGCGTTCGGGATCAGCGGTTTAAGCGGAGTGCCCTCCGGATTTTCGCTTCCAAAAATCGCCGCATCCAGTTCGCCGTCGAGCAGCATCTGCAGCAACTCTTTGCCCTCCGGTGCGCGCTGCACCCATGGCGGGTCCGTGAACTCAGCGACGTGCGGCTCTTCAAACGTAATCCACCGAATGCTCCGGATATCCACGCCGTAGTCCTCTTGCAGGAATCCGCGGACCCACGCGCCGGTGGTCTGCGTATAGGCGCGGACGCCGACTTTGCGGCCGTTGAGATCGCCAGGATCCAGGTGGCCGCGAGCCGGATTGTAAAATATAGTGTGATGCTGGCCGCGTTCGACGATTACCGCAGGTATCAGAACATATGGCTTCCTGTACGCTTTCGCCTGGAGGAACGTGACGATGGCTAGCTCGGCCAGATCGAATTTCTGCTCGCGCACAACCCCTTTGAAGGCCCGGTTCACGATCTTTACGTCCGCGAATGCAAAATTCAGAAGCGGAGACCGGAGTTCTCCGCTTCTCACGGCGGCGGTGTTCGGGTGCGCGGCCAATAGCGTCTGAAGCGTGAGCGCGGTATTCGTTTCGAGCATCGATCTTGTGCCTCGAGTGATGCTAGCCGGCAAGCGATGGATAAAGCCTAAACGCCGTCTTGGCGAAAATCCAGTCACGATCCTCGGCGGACAATACGGACAGTGCCTCTTTCGAAGCCGTCAGCAATTCGGAAAGAGTCCCTTTGGAAGCAGGGAAGTTGGAGCCCCATGCGATCCGCGAGGCTCCAAATTTTGACACCAGCAGAGGAAAAAACGTTTCGAACGTCGCCCTGCCGTTCTGTGCCTCGGCGACCGTGTGCGGGCTCACTTTCAGATAGAGGTTGGCGTAGTCTGCAAGCCGAAAGACCGCCGCTGCGTTAGCGTAGGGAGGCCCGTCCGCAAGCGAGGGTTTCGCCAGATGATCCAGAATGACGGCGACGCTCGGGAAGCGCTCCAGAACATGAATAAGCTGCGGGATGGCCTTCACCGTCATCTGCATGCACACGGGAATGCCCAGTTCACCGGCGCATTCCCATGCGGGGAACGATCTCGGATCATCGATCCATCCAGCCTGATCCTGCATCGTGCTTCCTGCCGTGAATAAACGCATTCCGGTCAGCTTGCGTTGCGTCCAGTGGCGAATTTTTTCCGGCGCGTCGGGCGCAAGCGGGTCCACGGAAAAAACACCCGTAAAACGGTCGGGATGGGCTGCGACAGAATCCCCGACGTAGGAATTGTCGTGCCCGTAGCAGGTTGAAGCCTGCACCAACACAGATTTCGCAATCCCCGCTTCATCCATCGCGGCAATCATCTGTTCCGCGCTCACGGGCCGCTCGTGCGACCAGTTCGATTTGTGACCGCCAACCGGCGCATTCGGATAACGCTCGGTGTCGGTGCTAATCACGTGGGGATGGATATCGATCGTCATGGTTTCGTCAAACTTGCATCGTTCCGCAAACAGTGATTGGCAGCGACTGGAGGACTATCAAGCTGCCGGCCAACTTGGGCAGAACAACCACCCCTGACGCCGCAGTCACAAAAAATCACCCGCAATCTGCCGCGCCAAGTGGACAGAAAGCGATCCCGAATTAGCCTTGAACAATAATTGCTGAAGCGGAGTTTAAGTCACGCAACGATACCCGTCAATTTAGACGCCGCGGCGCGGGGTTTATAACGATGGAGCAGCTGAACGCGCTACACGATGACGTTGCGGGTTTCTGCTTCTGGGGTCAACAAACCCAGTCGTTCACATGGACGCGGCCAGCCGCATTTCGTTCCTGGTTCTCCCACCAAAATCGCGACACCCTTCGCGCCTTCGAAACCTGCGAATGGGTGGCTACAAGAAAAATCAAAATCGCCTATAAGTGACGCCACCCGCCCAAAATTGAAAATCGACGGCCGGGCCACCAGCTCGATTTAGATCAGTCGCAACAGCACCATGTCGGTAAGCCAACTAAATGGCCACGACCGCCATCGGGAGTGCCTTTTTGGCTCCCGAAGTTATGGTTTTGTCGCGGCCACCGGAGCGATGCTGGCGATATTGTGAATTCGCCGCATCCTATCGTTGAAGGAGTTTACGGGGCAGAGAGAACGAAGAGTATTTCCGTGGTTTCGTACTCAATTGGTTTACCGGCGCAGGAGTGGATTGGAAAGCGCGCTTCATTCAGATCCCTATCGCGGGAACGCCTCGCCGTTCCATCTGCATAAATCTCCTCAGCCTGCTCAACGCGCCCATCCGCGCCAACCTGCGCGTAGTAGCCACGAAATCCCTTGGGTACGTGCGATTGCGCGACTCCAATAGTTAATTTGGCGAAGAGGTTCCACTCCGGCGTCTTGACCCCGCCGGGGTTTGCGCACCAGTCGCGTGGAGATGCCCCGCTGGGCGGGACAAATGCTTCGTCGTCAAAACGGGCCACTTGTTCCAGCTTGGTAACGCTAATTTCGAGACTCTCATTGTCTATGGTGGCGAGTGTATGCCCCGGGTAATTTATGGTGCCAACTCTAATAAACCGATCCTCAACACGACTTACATGTTTCATCATGCTCTTAACAGAAACGAGTTGGCCGGTCATTGAATCAAGGCAATTCGTGTTTGTCGGCGGCGAACCAAAGTCGATACATAACAGCTTATTTCCGGCATCTCCGCTCCTGTAAACCTTTGAAATTCGCAAAGGCGCAGATGCGACGGCTGTGACTCGCGGATTCGGCAGCCGTGTAACTTCTCGGATTCTAACCTCGGGATATGTGAGGATGGGACTGCTCCGAAGGACGTACAGTTTGTCGTCGAGAGCCACATCAGATTCGCCAATAGAGCCCAGCCGGAACTCCTCGCGGAATCGTCCTGGCGCTGCCCAAAGAACCTCGTAAATCCCGTCGAGGGAGGTCGAATCGACTGTGTAATGCACAGTTGCTGCGAGGTGGAATGGCGCACCAGACGCCGTAAGCGACGTCTGATGTCCCGCGGCTTCCAAAAGGCGGGCAGCTTCGTCCTTTGAGGGTACAACCTGTGCCGAGGCCGGGGGCGCAGTGAACACCTGCAGCGCGAGTGAGGCCCAAACGGTCATTAGGAGTAGTCGTTGCATATACGGGCACTTAAAGTATACACGCCCAGACAAGGGCACCTGCGATTTGAAACTTTCCCGTCACCGAATTTCGGCCTGTACTGGTGCGGATTTGCCGGCTGGCGGGCCGTGTGGCTGACCGTTCGCGAATCTCGAATGGCCCGATTTTCAGTCGCCGGTGCATTTTATGGCTAACAAACTCAGTCGCGCATATGGATGCGGCCATCTGCATTTCGTTCCCGGTTCTGCCACCGAATTCGGGCCATCCGCCGCCCTTTCGAAACCTCCGAAGAAGAAGTGGACACTCGGAAAATCAAAATCGCTTGTTGGTTGCGCCACCCGCCCGCAAATTCAATCTCAATGCCTGGCCTGCCGGCCCAGGGGCTTTGAATTATCGCAGGGGCCGGATGGTTCGAGATTACTGATGTGAGTATAACGAGATTTGGTATAAATAGATTGACAACAACAGCGCAAAATCAATAGCCTTTCGTAGTTTACAGATGACAACGTCCCCCTTAAGCTACTGCTCCGGGGGATGGATGTTTGTCGATGGAGTTCGATTGTGCGCATCTCGTTTGCTGGTGCTGGAAGAGGCCTCAAAAGTAGCTGGGGAGGAATGATGAGAGGGAAGTCAGTTTCCACGGCTGTTCTGCTCGCAGCTTTGGCCGCCTTCGCGGGTTGTGGCAGTAGCGGCGGCACCGGCGGCAATGGTGGTAACGGCGGGGGCAGCACACTTACGCAGGCTCAGGCCCAGCAAGTGGGGACTGCAGCTGCAAATGATTTTAGTAGTGCTCTCTCCAGCGCGCTGAGCAGCCCGACGGCCGTGCCGCTTGGCATCAGCAGCAGGGAACATTTACGAATTGCTCTCGAAAGGAAGAGTGAGACCGAAGCCGTCACGACGCCGGATACCGTCACTTGCACTGGCTCGAGTTGTGCCATCTCCGGAACGTACACTTGTCCTGACGGCGGATCGATTCAGGTTTCGGGAAATTTCAGTGCAACCAGCAACTCTGTCAGCGGATCCGTTACTGAAACTCCGAGCAACTGTTCGGATGGCACCGTCGAGGTTGGTGGCGACCCCGACGTGACAGTATCTCTGCAGGGCTCTGACAACGGTATTTCGACATCTGTGAACGTAACGTTAAGCGGCGGAGTAAGCTGGTCGCCCGTTCAGGGAGGACAATTTCCAACCGGAAGCGGTTCGTTCAGGTTAACCCTTACGGGAACCTTGAACGATAGCGACAAAACTGTGACGGCCTGTTCGATCAGCGGTTCGATTGCTGGCCAGAATATCAACGCAAATTGCTCCAATTTGCCATGATCCTCTGCTGGATGCACCTACACCGTATACAACTAGAGGCTCCGTAGTTTGTCGAACAAGGCTCGGTCGCGCGTCTCGCCGAGAATTTGAAACAACGTACGTCCAGCAGTGGTATTGACGAGAAAGGTAAATGCGATCCTGCCGAGTTTGAAACGGCGGGCCACCGGTTGCTCTCGTCCCCGCAAGCCTCTTTCTTCGAGTCAGATTCCGCCAAAATAGTAAATTTTTTTTGTGCGTTAAGAATTAGCGGGCTGCGGAAAAACTCAAAACATTGTCATTCTGAGCGAAGCGAAGAATCTCTCTTTGTTTTTTTTCAGACGCCTGGATCGAAGAGAGATTCTTCGCTTCGCTCAGAATGACAAAACCAATCGCTTTTTCATGACAAAACCAATTGCTCTACTTACTTGCGGCCTGCTGGAGGAATGATTCCCCGACCGTCAACTATCTTTGCGCCGTTGACCGGATTTGGTAATCGGTCGCTTTTAGAAGTTCTTCCAGAGTGTCGCCGTCCTTGGGGTGGCTGGAGGCGGCGTACCGGCAGGAGAGTGCCTGGTCCGGATCGCCGCGAGTGATTCGCTCGGCTATTCGGCCGCCCAGGATTAGTGCGCCTTCCAGATCGGTCTCGGGGAGCAGCAGTGCCAGTTGCTCCGCGCCGGTTCGCGCCACGGTGTCGAGACTGCGGCAGTGGAGGCGCGTGGTGCGCGCGGCGCGATGGAGCGTTTGGGCGGCGGCCAGTTGGCCGCGCTTTCGCTGAATTTGCGTCATTCCCTCCAGATAGAGGACCAGCAGCGAGAATGTATGGCCAGTGCGCCGTGTTCTGGAGGTTTCGGTATCAAAGACCTGGGTAAGGTGAGTGCGATTGGGGAGGCCGGTGGCGACGTCATATTGAATGGCGCGGTCGGCGCGCCTGCGCTCAGTGACGTCGAATGCGGTGGTTAGCGTGGCCAGCGCGCCGTCGTGCAAGAAAGTTCCGATGGCCAGGTCCAGCCATCGCGGCTCGCGCTTTTTTGGCTGGATCATCACCTCGATACGAAAGCTGGCGGCCGCGGAGTGATCGCGCTTTTCCAGATTTTCGCCGAATGCGTCTTTGGAATCGCGGTGAACAAGTTGCGAAAACCCCATGGCAAAAAGTTCGTCCCGGCTATATCCGGTAATTTCCTCGGCGGCGCGATTGGCGTAGCGGAACTGCCCTTGCTCCTCAATGAAGATCGCGGCGGGGAGCGCGTCCGCCAGCGCGCGAAATTTGGCTTCGCTCTCTCGAACCAAGTTCTCGGCGCTGCGATTGCCATCGCGGAGTAATTTTTCCTCGATTGCGCGGGAGATCGCGAACGGGAGGCGTTCCAGACGATCTTTCAGAATGAAGTCCGACATTCCATTCTTGATGCATTCGACGGCTTTTTCCTCGCCCAGCGTTCCTGTCACCAGAATGAATGGAATATCGAGGTTTTCTTTTCGCAGCAGTTCCAGTGCGTCCTGGGCGGTCCACTTTCCCAAAGCAAAATCGGAGAGGACGACGTCGTAATGCGAGCCCCGGATGCGGTCGGTAAACTCCTGGACATTCGCGACCACGTCGGTCTGGATGTTCGGATTCGTTCGAGTGAGGACGCGGCGGCAGAGTTCGGCGTCGTCGGGGTTGTCTTCAATCAGCAGGGCCCGAAGGGGAATCGATTTTCGCGGAAGCTTATCCTGATCGTCGAGTGGCGCCACGCTGTGCCACCTCACTGAGCGTCGATTACTCTGCTTGGCTCCGAGCGGCTCAGTTACCTTTCAACGAACTATAGAGTATCGTCATCGCCAACGGGGGCGATTCCCGGCACATATGTGCCTCTTCTGCTAATCAGGTAAATCCTGTAGGAATGTTCGTGCCGCACGGCACCGACCGTGCCTGCCAGTGCGCGCTCTCAAAATGCGCAAATCACTATGTCATGTTAGGTCACGCAGGGGAATTAAAGTTGTCAGCGAAAATAGTAAGCCGGAAGTAACATAGCCTCATCAGCAAGTGGCCCGCTTCTTTTCGGGAGTTCACATACACCAGTGTTCGCTACCAGCTCATCTCCGAGGTTTCCGTCCCCGATGCCGCAGAGCGACCCGGTCACGCTGAAAATTTCGGAGTCGCAACGGGAGTTCAATGTGCGGCGTCCTGCGCTTGCAATTGTTTCTTTGTCGGTATTGCTTGTGGGTTTCGCCGCGGCGGAGGGTCGCGCCGTCGACACGCCACCGAACCAAGCTGAAGGGCTGGGACTCAAGAGCTTGAGTCTCGAGCAACTCGGCGACGTAGAGGTAATTTCCGTTTCCAAGGATCCCCAGCAGGTTCTTAAAACTCCGGCGGCAATTTTCGTGATTACCCAGGAAGATATCCGCCGCTCGGGAGCGACAAGCCTTCCGGAGGCGTTGCGCCTTGCGCCCGGGGTGGAAGTGGCGCGCGTGGACGCGGATCACTGGTCCGTGGCGATTCGCGGACTTGCCGGACAGTTCTCCAAAGACCTGCTGGTGCTGATCGACGGGCGCAGCGTGTACACGCCGCTTTTTGCCGGCGTTTACTGGGATGTGCAGAACGTCATGCTCGATGACGTAGAGCGCATCGAGGTGATTCGAGGTCCAGGCGGCACGATCTGGGGCGCGAACGCGGTGAACGGCGTGATCAACATCATTACGAAAAGCACGGAAAACACCCACGGAATGCTGGTAACGATGGGCGGGGGAAATATCGATCAGGGAACGGCGAGCATTCGCTACGGGGGAGTGGCGGGAAAAGATTTCAACTATCGAATTTATGCCACCGGCGCGATTCGCGGAGCGGAAGAGCATCCCGACGGAAATGATTTTGATCGTTGGCGCATGGCGCAGACGGGATTCCGCACGGATTGGAAGAGTGGAGAAAAGGACTCTTTCACCGTGCAAGGGGATCTTTATACGGCGGGAAGCGGCGAGTCTTCGTTTGTTCCCTCCTTTAATCCGGCCGGGGAGCCGATCGAGTACGCCACCGCGACGGCATCCGGCGGCAACGTGCGCGGTCGCTGGCAGCACACGATGGGCGAAGGCTCAGACATTCAGGTGCAAGCGTACTTCGATCGCACCAGCCGTCTGGACATTGAAGGCGGCGAAAAGCGGGATACGTTTGACGTTGACTATGTGGAGCACGCACGCGTTTTCGGCACTCACAACCTGACCTGGGGCCTCGGCGCGCGAGTGAGCCCAAGCCGGTTCATTCAGACCACCGCCGGAATCAATTTTTCGCCAGCCACGCAGACGGACAGCATTTATAGCGGTTTTCTCCAATACGAATTGCCTATCGTGCGGGACAAAGTTGTGCTGACACTGGGATCGAAACTCGAATACAACAATTTCAGCCACTTTGAATATGAGCCAAGCGTCCGGCTGCTGGTCACGCCGACTGCGCATCAGACGTTTTGGGCAGCCGTGACGCGCGCCGTGCGCACGCCATCACGCCAGGATCAGGATGTGGCATTCGCGATTTTGGCGGCCGCAGAGCCTCCGCCGACGCCCAGCGTCTTTTTCGAAGTCGTCGGGAATCCCAAAGAAAATGCTGATCAGTTAATCGGCTACGAAGTGGGGTATCGCTCCGAATTTAACAAGAACGTCTATCTCGATGTCACCGCATTCTACAACAACTATAGCGGGCTTCCGGGCTACGGCCCATTTGGGCTGGCCGTTTCGGACAATCCGCCTCCAGTACATTATTTATTCCTGCTGCCCTACGCCAACATCATTCAGGGGGACACCGTCGGCGGCGAAATCGCTCCGGATTGGAAGATTACGCACTGGTGGCGAGTGCGCGCATCTTACTCGTACCTGAACCTTGCGCTAACCGACAAGCCGGGATCCAGCGATGTGGGAAATTTGTTGAGTTCCTATGAAGGCTCAAGCCCACGCCACATCGCCAATTTTCAGACTTTTTTCAATCTGCCAAAGCACTTCGAATTGGACGCGACCTACCGCTACTCCAGCAGACTACCTGGATACAGCGTCGGCAGCTACAACACCGCCGATGTCCGGCTGGGTTGGCACGTAGGCGAAGAACTTGAAGTGTCCGTCATCGGCCAGAATCTCCTGCAACCGTTCCATCCGGAATTTGGAGGAGATCCGGGTCCGCTGGTCGGAATCAAGAGAAGCGCATTCGCAAAAATTGCGTGGAGAAAGTAGCAGGCTCCTGAGGCCAAGATGCCTTCCTCTCACGCCAGACCAATTCCGAGAGTCCCCGGTAAACGAAGTCCTCGACTGATCCGCGTTTTCGTGGTGCTGGCCATACTTGTGTTTCTGACTGGCGGCGTCCTCCACGCCCAGCAAACCAAGGCCTCTGAGTACGCAGTAAAAGCAACTTACCTCTACAACTTCAGCCGATTCGTTCAGTGGCCCGCCGACACCCCTGCCGCGAAGGATGACGCTTTTTCGATCTGCGTTTTCGGAGACGATCCCTTCGGCGGCACTCTGGACACAATTCTGTCCGGGGAATCCATTAACGGCAAGCGTGTGGTCACGCGGCGTATTTCCAAGGCGCAGGATGCGCTGAATTGCCGCGTCGTCTATATCAGCGGGTCGGAGGAAAACCGGCTGAAGGATGTCCTGGCGAGTCTGGACAAATCGGGAGTGCTGACGGTCAGCGACATTCCGCAATTTTCGCAACGCGGCGGGATGATTGAATTTGTCAGCGTTGCCAATAAGATTCGATTCGAAGTGAATTTGGGCGCTGCACAGTCGGCGGGTTTGACGCTGAGTTCGGACTTGCTGAAGGTCGCCGTCGTCGTGAGAAAGTCTTCGTAAGCGGGAGACTGAAGCAAAATGTTTAGAAATCAATCGATCTCCAGGAAGCTGATGTGGACGAACATGCTGGTATGCGGCGCGGCGCTGCTGCTGGCATGCGTCGCGCTGATCATTTCCGAAGCCGTCATTTTTCGGCAGTCGACGGTTTACAACCTGTCGATTCAAGCTCAAATCGCCGGTTCCAACTCCGTCTCGGCATTGCTCTTCGACGATCAGAAATCGGCTGAAAACACACTCTCGGCGCTGCAGGCATCCCCGAATATTGTCTCGGCCGGAATTGTCACTCTGGACGGGCAGCCGTTTGCATCGTACTTCCGCGATGGAAAGGGGAAAGCTCCCGTATTACCCGCTATCCCAGCTGGACAAACAGAAACCTACCGAATTGGCGGGGGCGCGATTTTGCTGGTTCGCTCCATCGTATTT
>Ga0206913_1195_pt2 | contig 10303 bp, 10 predicted proteins | sample Alteio_BWOrgHeat_72_FD_152942 | JGI IMG/M metagenome (GOLD analysis project Ga0206913, IMG submission 152942) | Enriched cells from forest soil in Barre Woods Harvard Forest LTER site, Petersham, Massachusetts, United States -... | ecosystem: Environmental > Terrestrial > Soil > Temperate forest >... | reverse complement strand
TCTGTGATCACCAATATCAGCTATGATCATATGGATTTACTCGGAAATACGCTTCAGAAAATTGCTTTTGAAAAAGCTGGTATTATCAAACCAGGTATACCCGTTGTAATTGGTGAAGAACAGGCAGATATCAAAAATGTTTTTCTTCAATCGGCTGATGAAAATCGCTCACCCATTTTTTTTGCCAGTCAGAAAAGATTTCCGGGGGAATGGAGAACAGAGGGTCAATTGTTATATGTACAACTGACAGAAGTACATAATAACAATAAGAAAAACTTTCTGCTTGATCTTCCGGGCCTTTATCAATTAAAAAATATTGTTACCGTTGCAGAGGTCGTGTCAGTATTGAATCAAAACGGATTTAACATCCCGGATGTTGCCATGCAACAGGGACTAAAACAGGTGAAGTCTCTCACAGGTTTACATGGCCGCTGGGATATTCTTCATGAAAATCCTCTGATTGTAACCGATGTGGGGCACAATGAAGAAGGAATGAGGGCCATTGCCAGGCAAATTGAAAATACTACGCACGAAGAATTGCATATCATTATCGGTATGGTGAAAGATAAAGCGATAGAGAATATACTGCGTCCTTTACCAAAAATGGCAAATTATTATTTCACCCGTGCACAAATTCCACGTGCATTGCCTGAAACTGAACTGGCGGAAAAGGCTGAAAAGCTGGGACTACAGGGACGAAGTTTCTCTCATGTAAAACAGGCATTGGAAGCAGCTGTATTAAGGGCAGGCTCAAAAGACCTTATCCTGGTTTGTGGCAGTGTTTTTCTTGCGGGAGAAGTCAATATAAAAGAACTTTCATTTTAGCCAGGGCGTAAAATAATGTCGTTACGTGCATACTTTGAACAATCTGATTATCTTTCAATAGTTTTTTTACTTCTTCTATGTCGAACAAATATACTTCGATCTCTTCGTTGTGATCCAACGACTGTTTTCTTTCATAAACGCCTCCCGTTGCGAGGTACATATGCATCCAGTTATTATTGGTGGACGGGTTTGAAGAAATCTTTCCGAGGTATTCAAATCTGGTAAACCGGTAACCTGTTTCTTCCAGTAATTCCCGTGAGATGGCCTCTTCCAGCGATTTGTCTGTTTCATCCACGCAACCGCCGGGGATTTCATAGCAGGTCAGGTCGAGTGCATAACGATACTGGCGCTCAATAATTATTTTGCCTTCTGCCGTAACGGCAACCGCTGAAACCCAGGTTGGAAATTCATAAACAAAATATGGGTCGATAATTTTCCCCTCCGCCGTTTCACATATGTCCTTCCTGACAGTTCCCCACATATCCCTTGAGATATATTCGGATGATATTTTTCTCCAACGAAGATCTTTCATGCTAAATCTGATTGGCTTTGCGGTAAGAGAGTATATGTGCTGTGTGATGCTTGCCATGCCAACTATACATTCCGAGCAAGAACCAGATTGTTACCGGCGCCGGTTTGCCCGGATAATTTAGTGTCCGATTCCATTGATCTTCCCGCAAATTTTTAATAGCCGCAAATAAACGAGCGTGTAAAGCGTGCAAAAGAGTAATCGATATATTAACCGGAAGTGCCTTTACATCATCAAGCTCAGCCCACAACTGTTCCTCATAGGATTTAACCGTCACGTCGTCTTCAGTCAGCGCCAGTTTAAAGCGTACGTAAGCATTCATATGACTGTCTGCAACATGATGAACCAATTGATGAATCGTCCAGCCACCTCCTCTATAAGGACTTTGTAATTGGTCTGCATCCAGATTTTGAATGGCATATTCCAGTTCTGTGGGCAGCTGGCGAATATTATGAAGCCATTCCTTTTTCAATTCTTCAGAAAAAGGCTTTGGTTCGTATCTCCCGATAGGATATTTCAAATTATCCATAATTATTAAGTTAGTAAGCAGTTATGAATCTAATATTGAATACACTTCCAGTCTTCCAGTATTCCAGACTTGTTAATCTTCCCTCCACTCCTTCCCGGTCATTTGAATAAATACGTCCTCCAGATTTGCCTTTTTCACTTCTTTAGGCCGTTCGAATCCGGATGCTACAAGTCTGTCAATCAACTGATCGGGCGAATCCAATGCAATAATTTTCCCTGAATCCATAATGGCAACCCGGTCGCAAAGAACCTCCGCCTCGTCCATATAGTGCGTTGTAATAATTACCGTCGTACCGGAAGTGCGGATATCCTGAACCAATTCCCAAAGATTTCTCCTGGCCTGCGGATCGAGACCGGTGGTGGGCTCGTCCAGAAAAATAATCTTCGGCTGATTGATCAATGTCGTGGCAATGGAAAATCTTTGTTTTTGTCCTCCGCTGAGCACTTTATATTTTGATTTAGCCTTGTCCAACAAATTCACTTTCCCCAGAAATTCCATGGGTTTAATATCCCGGTTATATAAACCACCGAATAACATGAGCAATTCCGTTAAGTTCAGATTTGGGTAATAACCGGAGGTTTGTAATTGAACGCCAATACGCTTTTTAATTTCATTGGGACTCCTGTCCAGATCAATACCATCTACAACGACTGTGCCGGATGTTTTTTCGCGAAGTGTTTCAATGATTTCAAGTGTGGTGGATTTACCGGCACCATTGGGACCCAGTAGTCCGAAAATTTCTCCCCGAAAAACGTCGAAACTGATTTGCTTAACTGCTTCAAACTCCCCATACTTTTTTGTAAGATCCCTGACGGAAATAATGACTTGTTTTTTCCATGGCAGGCAAGTTACGGCATGCATTTTAAATGCTGTAACATCTCAAGCCTACCTGGAAAAAATCTGTGTGAAATAGATATCCCCCTTTTTATTAGAAGCGTAACCAATTCCCGTAAGTGTAAAGTTGCCTTCAATATTTTTCTTATGTCCCGGACTATGCAGCCAACCGTCTACCACTTCTCGCGCTGTCATTGAACCTTCGGCCACATTTTCACCAACTTCTGTACTGCCCAGTGCCTTTTGAATGGTTTTAGCACGTGCGTTAAACCCATCGTGTCCGAATTTTACCTTTCCCAAAGACATATCAAGACTGTGTTTGGATGCCAGGGAAGATTCCAACTGATTCATTTGTAATGGAGAAAGCCCGTGTGCCATACGGTCCTCGTTTACATATTTCAGTATATCAGACTCCATAGTCTCCAAATTTCTTTCCCGGTTTCCGGGATGGAATCCTATCAGGAAAATTATACAAAGATTCAATTTATAAAAAATAGTTATCATGGTCTATTAAATTCAGTTTAATATACAATTGATTTCTGAACTCGTTTTACCTGGAAGTTTTTTTAACATAGTTATTGCGATCCTGATCCATATTATCTTTGCGCCTTTGATAAACCAGCAAATATGAAAGTTTTCAAATTCGGAGGCGCAAGCGTCGATTCTATCTCACGCATCCGAAATCTGCCAGCCATACTTAGAAATTATGACTCGGAAAAAATCCTGATCGTAATTTCTGCTATGGGTAAAACAACCAACGCACTGGAGAAAGTGGTTGAAGCGTTTTATACGGGTGATATTGCAAAAGCAGTGGAGCTTTTTAATCAGATCAGACTCAACCACCTGCAGATTGCCGAATCCTTAAGTGCGGGAGAAAATAATATTTTCCGGCAACGGATGGCAGATTTTTTTACAGAGGTAGAATGGTTATTGCACGATAAACCTGTCAGGCCTTATAATTATTATTACGATCAGATCGTATGTGTCGGTGAACTCCTTTCTACTTCTATCGTCAGTAACTTTTTGTACAAGGAAGGTATTTTGAATCATTGGGTCGACGTACGGGATATTTTTGCAACAGATGATCAGTTCCGCGCCGCCAATATAGACTGGGGAAAAACCTCTGTCCGGTTTTCCGAATTGATTCTTCCGTTGTTTAATAAGACCAATATTATTTTGACACAGGGATTTATCGGCTCAACAGATGCCAATGAAAGTACCACCCTGGGAAGGGAGGGGAGTGATTATTCTGCAGCTATTTTTGCCAATCTGATGGAAGCAGACTTTCTGACCATCTGGAAGGATGTGGAAGGCGTCATGAATGCAGATCCAAAAGCATTTCCAAATGCCCGGTATATAAGAGAACTGGGTTATGACGAAGTGATAGAAATGGCTTTTTACGGAGCTCAGGTTATTCATCCAAAAACGATCAAGCCTTTGCAAAATAAGAACATCCCTCTTCACGTGAAGTGTTTTCTGGATCCAAAGCTGCCCGGTACACTCATTCATTCAAAACATATTTCCAATCTGCCACCCATTATAGTTTTAAAACAAAATCAGGTGCTCATTCACCTGAGGTCAAAGGATTTTTCTTTTGTGGGAGAAGAAGGCACGGCTAAATTATATAAGATACTCGCCTCCCACCATATACTAGCCAATCTGATTCAGTCTGGCGCAGTCATTTTACAAGTATGTGCGGATAATATTCCTGAGAAAATCGAAATACTGGCAATTGAAGCTTCGGAGATTTTTGATGTTGAGATAGAAAATGGATTAACGATATTAACCATCAGACACTACCAAAAAGAACTTCTTGAAAATCTGATACAGGGAAGAAAAATAGTTTTACAACAATGGTCGGCGGAAACCGTACAAACCCTGATGTATTAAAAGCTTAAAACCTATAGCGTAACTCTTAACGCCTAATATGGCGTTTCACTTTGATTCGTTAATTAATCAGGGCAGGTAAAACCATGAAGTATGAGGCATTTTTTCGGACGTCAGGCGTTACGCTTTAGGCCTTACGCTTTTAAGGTGCTTCCACCATAATGTTTTGCTTGAGTTTGAAGGGCACATTTTTCCCCTGACGAAGAGCCGGAGTCCATAAAGCCATATCAGTAAAAGCTTTCTCAATTTTTAAATTCATTTTTTCATTGCCTCCGCTGATCGCATTGGCATAGATGGTTTTTCCATTTTCATCGATAATATATTCCATCAGTACAAAGGCTTTACGCTGACCCGGATCAAGTTCTTTGATCATTTCGGCGCTGAGTTTGTCTATAAATATCTTAAATGCAGGATTCCCACCCGGATACAGGGGCAGTTTATCTACGCTGATCGCAAGCTCATCTTCCGGTATCGGCTGCTCAGGGTGACTGATTTTATTAACTATTTTAGTTTCTGTTTTCGGAAGCGAAGCGGGCACGGGTGTTTCTTCTATTACATATTCACCCTTCGGATTTACAATAACGGGAGGAACCTGGTGGTTTTTTTCAAAATAAAAAAAGGCATTCTGCATACTCTTTTCGAAAGGAACAAACTCATTAAAATTTGCCAGGAAATGGTTGAGGTAAGCAACACTTCTTGTATTACTGAAATTGACGGGAAATATATGAACCGGAATAAAGTCCTGACCCATATCTTTTGCATGGGCGGCCAGCACATAAAGCTCCTCAATTTGACCATCTGTAATGGGTATACAGCCGGTAGTTACACAACTTCCGTGGATATAAATATCGCCGCCGGGTTGGGAAAGGTCGCAAAGCATTCTGTCAGAAGCATTCGGGTAATTCAGACCCAGTGATAAATGATAAAGACTTCTGGGATTGAATTCATTGATATAATAAAAGCCTTCGGGAACCTGGTAATCACCTGCCATCCTTTTGGGACCCAGGGAACCGGCCAGGGCGCAGATTCTATATGTCTTAAAAAGCTTATATTTTTCGTTTTGTTTGTTTTTAACCCATACTTCCATTTCGCTGTCGTACTTAAAAGAGCGTATATAGATGAAACGGGCAGGCCATACCAGCTGTTTGATTGCAAACTGCTTTTGCAGGGTATCATCTTCCCGGCTCATCATTTCGCTGATTTTGGGGTAGCTTTTCTGATTATCCAGAAAACGGACGTTATATGAATTGGAAGTTTGGGAAAAAAGCGTTGAAGACCATAAAATCAAGCAGAAAAGGATCAATGCCTGATGGGAAAACCGGATTCTCTTCATGCAAGAAAAAATAATGTGCATTGGTACGGAAAGTTACTTATTAAAACAAAAATACGGCCATATTATTATGTCCGCAACCTTGAAAACCAGATTGTTTTATCTTCATGCCATAATTGGAAAAATGCTCAAAATCGGAATATTAGGCGGGGGACAGCTTGGAAGGATGCTTTTACAGGCCGCTGCCAATTATCCGGTGGAGACCTATTTGATGGAAAACGACCCGGAATGCCCTGCAGCCCATCTTTGCCACCATTTTACCCTGGGGGACATCCGGAAATTTGAGGACGTATATCAGTTCGGGAGAGGGCTTGACGGCATCACTATTGAAATTGAATCTGTTAACGTGGAAGCCCTGGAAAAAACTGGAAACGGAAGATGTTAAAATTTATCCTAAACCTTCTGCGTTGCGCATCATTCGTGATAAAATCCTTCAAAAGCAATTTTATAAAGAAAATGAAATTCCAACTTCAGCGTTCAGAGTAACTGAAAGACGGGAGGATCTGAGAAAATACGCGGACTTTTTCCCGGCTGTTCACAAACTTGCCTCAGGTGGATACGATGGCCGGGGTGTTCAGCTCTTAAATGGAGAAAAGGAATATCAGCTGGCTTTCGACCAGCCATCTATACTTGAGAAAAAAGTAGATATCCATAAAGAAATATCCCAGATAGTAGCTATCAACGCCACCGGACAGACTGCTCTCTATCCACCGGTGGAAATGATTTTTAATCCTGTCCTTAACCAACTTGACTACCAATTGAGCCCGGCAGAAGTACCCCAACAAACAGCCTGGCGCATCGAAGCGATCGCACTCAAAGTAGTCAAGGATTTGAAAACCCCGGGCATTTTTGCAGTTGAACTTTTTTTAGATAAGAACGGGGATGTGTTGGTCAATGAAACAGCTCCCCGGGTACACAACAGTGGTCACCATACCATCGAAGCTAATTTCAGTTCACAATTCGACATGTTGTGGCGGATCATGCTGGGCTATCCATTAGGAAATCCTAAACATATCATGCATGCAGCAATCGTAAATCTGATTGGAAGTGAAGGACATTCTGGAGAAGCAAGCTATGAAGGAATTGAAGAGGTTTTGAAGATGGAAAATGTATTTCTGCATCTGTATGGGAAAAAGGAAACCAGACCCGGAAGAAAAATGGGTCATGCCACTATATTGAGTCCGGAGAAATCCGATCTTGTTTATAAAGCAAAAGCCATCAAACAGAAGTTGCGAATTATATCTCTTCAACCCCAAACAATAGTATGAATCAAGTGGCCATCATTATGGGAAGCGACAGTGATCTTCCGGTCATGCAAGCTGCAGCGGATTTCCTCAAATCGTTTAATATTCCCTTTGAACTCACCATCGTTTCTGCTCACCGTACCCCTCAGCGACTGATGAGCTATGCAACAAAAGCGAGGGAAAGGGGATTTAAAGTTATCATTGCAGGGGCCGGGGGTGCCGCACACCTGCCAGGTATGGTTGCATCTCTTACATCATTACCGGTTATTGGCGTTCCGATTAAATCTTCCAATTCACTCGACGGCTGGGATTCCATTCTTTCTATGTTGCAAATGCCAAATGGTATTCCAGTAGCGACTGTGGCGTTGAATGCGTCTAAAAAATGCGGGCATACTGGCCGCGTCCATTTTGGGGTGCTTTTGATGAAACCATCTCCACAAAACTGCAGGCCTATAAGAAAACGATGGAATCAGAAGTGAATGAAAAAATTGCACGGCTGAAAAAGGACGGATGGGAAAATAATTTCGATTGACCTTTAAATGTCTAATTTATTTATGGTAAAGCAACTCTATAAACGCAGGGATTTTATTGGAAATGTTGTGAAAGCAGGCGCTGCCGGCGTCATGGCCAATCCGCTACTCGATCACTTCACTTTAATTGAACCGATGACAGTTTCTCAGGTTATTGAACGAATTATTGCAGAAGTGCCGGGAGGTAAATTAAACGAAACGGTGGACACTCTGAAAAGCGGGTCTGGCGACCAGATTGTAACCGGCATCGTAACGACTATGTTTGCCACTGTAAAGGTGATACAGGCGGCGGCAAAAATGAAGGCGAATTTTATTATTACCCATGAACCCACTTTTTATAATCACACGGATGATCCAAACTGGGTCGAAAACAATACCACTGTAAAAGAAAAAAAGGAATTGCTGGATAAATATCAGATTGCAGTATGGCGCTTTCACGATTACTGGCACCGCATGAAACCAGATGGCATACTGCACGGCGTACTGTTAAAAACTGACTGGCTGAGTTATAATCCGAAAGAAGAAAATGTGTTTCAGATTCCGGCGCAGCCACTCATTGGCATCGTCAGGCATATTAAAGATTCATTGAAAATTCCGCATATACGTTATATAGGTGATGAAACCGCCAACTGCAGTATTATAGCGTTGATGCCAGGTGCCGGAGGTGGGCAGAGACAGGTAAAAATGCTGATCGAAAACAAGGCCGACCTGCTCATTGCAGGCGAATCGCCTGAATGGGAAACGCCTGAATATATCAGAGATTCGAGGGCGCTGGGGAAATCCGTGTCCTTGATCGTATTGGGACATGCCTACAGTGAAGATGCGGGTATGGAATATCTTGTGCAGTGGCTACAACCTAAATTGCCCGGAATTAAAATTACCCACATCGCTCCAGACTCAACGTTTACCTGGGCGTAGTTTAAAACATGGAATATCAGCCTGATCTGTATTTCAAGTTGCAAAAAGGGAATAACTATTAACTCTTAACTTTCAGTTGTTCTCTTCCAGTATAGTAAATTCCTGTTGAAGCGACAGCGAATTTTGATATATGACTTCCAGAAAAGCATTTCCGTATTCGGCAAACCACGGTATGAAATTGTCCATCCTCTCCTGCAGATTTTCCATAGGAAACAATGCTTCCCGGATCTCGTGAATTTTTCGCCGAACCTCCTCATGATTTTTCTTCTCGGCACGCAGCATCTTTTTTTCAAGTTCCTCCAGTTTCTGGAGTGCCTGGGTTTCCAACTTTTCTACATGCTGTTCCAGTGTTTTGTCAACCGCGCCCGAAATACTCTTAACCGATGAATAAAAATGACTCAATTCTGCCATTTGTTTTTCCAGATTCAACTGATGGGAAGAATTCCGGCGGACAAAAGATTCCATCAATTCTTCTTCTGGTTTAAAAAGAGATTCATCTGTGAGCCCGGCTTTTTCAATCTTATTCCGCCAGTTCTTTCTGATTAATAAAAAAGAGTTACGTAAAATCAAAACCGGAAAAGGAACACGGTAATGTTTGAAAAGCGGCTTAAATTCAAGCCAGTAAGCAGTTTCACCTCCACCACCCACAAATGCAATATTCGGCAAAATGGTTTCCTGGTAAAGCCCCCTGAGAATTACATTCGGGCTGAATCGTTCTGGAAAATTGGCCAGCTCTCTTTCCATTTCATCCGGCCGGAAACGAATATGAGTATTATGCACCACGAATCTCTCATCTCTGAAATCCAGCCGTTCACGCATATCGTCCTTCAGGTAAAACAGGTTTATTTCCCGTGGATTCGCCTGCACCGGATATTTTTCTGAAAGCCGTTTTACATTCTCTTCCGTAATTTTAAATGGTATGTGGCTGGTCATGTCGTCCTTAAAGACTCCCCGCATAACTGACTTCAGTAGCCGATTATCCGGTATTAACACAATCAATCCGTAAGATCCGAACAGATGATGCAATAATTTTAATGTTGCCAGCTGAATATTTTCAGAACTGAGATAACAATCCTTAAGCAGTTGAATTAATTCCGGCCCAAAAGCGTGACCTGCAAATTCACCTTCTATACGATGAATGATTTTTTCCAGACCTTCCGTATGCATCCTGCCGACGGCACCTGTTTGCCTGGTGTCCCAAACCAGTTTTTCATTGCCCAGGTATATATTTCCCAATTCATCCAGATCGGCATCTTCACTTCCCATATAAAAAACAGGAACGAAATGTTTATCCGGAAATCTTTGGGAAAGTACCTCCGCCATTTTTATGACATGAAGTATTTTATATATAAAATATAATGATCCCGTAAATATGGCAGGCTGATGAGCAGTTGTGATGGTAAAGGTATTTTTATCGGAAAGACTGCTAATGTTTTTCACCACAGGGGCATGAATAGTCAGTCCGCTATATTGTTCTTCCAATGATTTTACAAGTAACGGGCGGTCCGTAGCGAATTTCTCACGCTCATGCATAGACGCTTCCAAACCGGCAAAGGATACGGGGTGCTCGTAGAAATGTCTGAGAAAATCATTTCCGTTCAGATATTCTGTGATGATTCCGGAAAAATGTCCTGTTTGCTGATAAGGAATAGTTTTGGCAGAGAAGTTCATAATGAA
>Ga0206913_1199_pt1 | contig 10410 bp, 6 predicted proteins | sample Alteio_BWOrgHeat_72_FD_152942 | JGI IMG/M metagenome (GOLD analysis project Ga0206913, IMG submission 152942) | Enriched cells from forest soil in Barre Woods Harvard Forest LTER site, Petersham, Massachusetts, United States -... | ecosystem: Environmental > Terrestrial > Soil > Temperate forest > O... | reverse complement strand
TTTTGTTTCAACCATAAATCCTAGCTTTATTGAAGAAACAAATTTAACAAAAACAAATTTTCCACATAACCTTTAAGCAATTTATTCATCTCAATAAGAGCTCATTTTATCGAACATTCTTTTCTATCGCTTCAAGAATCAAATTCCTATACATTTATTATTTATATTTGAATCAATGAAAATATCTCCTTCAAAAAAGCTAAAAGAAATTGTTGCAATCATTAATGCTGAATTTACAGGCGATCCCAATCATATTGTAAGTGGATTAAATGAAATTCATAAGGTAGAAGCAGGAGACATTGTATTTGTTGATCATCCGAAGTATTATGACAAAGCTTTAAACTCAAAAGCTACCACTATTCTTATTAATAAAAAAGTTGAATGCCCTGAAGGCAAAGCATTGATTTTTTCTGATGATCCGTTTCGAGATTACAATAAATTGGTTCTTCATTTTCAACCAATAAAATTTTCAAAAAAGCAAGTGAGTGATACAGCTATTGTTGGAAAAGATACAACAATAATGCCTGGCGTTTATCTTGGAAACAATGTTAAAATTGGTGACAATTGCATTATTCATCCCAACGTAACAATTTATGATAATTGCGAAATAGGCAACAATGTTACTATTCATGCTAATAGTGTAATAGGAGCAGATGCTTTTTACTATAAGAAGCGACCTGAGAAATATGACAAAATGATTTCCTGCGGTCGCGTAGTTATTCACGATGATGTAGAGATAGGTGCGCTTTGTACTATTGATAAAGGAGTTTCGGGAGATACGGTAATCGGCAAAGGAACAAAACTCGATAACCAAGTACACATCGGGCATGATACAGTTGTAGGGCAAAGATGTTTGTTTGCCGCACAGGTGGGAATTGCGGGAGTTGTTACCATTGAAGATGATGTTACTTTGTGGGGACAGGTTGGTGTAGCGAGCGATCTTGTAATCGGAAAAGGTGCGGTTATTTATGCTCAATCAGGATTGAACAAATCGGTACAAGGAAATAAAACTTATTTCGGAACTCCTGCAGGAGAAGCAAAAGAAAAAATGAAAGAATTATTTTTAGTCAGAAGGATTCCTGAATTATTAGAAAAAATAAAATAAACTGATTATGGGTAGTGGAGCTTCTGAAAAAGAGTCATTAAGTTCAAAAAGGATAAAAGACCTGAAGCTTAACTTATTATTGGAAGTTACCAAAGCAATTAATAACAACTTCTCTACTGAACAACTGCTCGATATTTTTCAAAACTTTGTAAAAGACCAATTGAACATTGGTAAATTACTATTATTCAGCAATGATTCAGGATGGAAATGCCTTTTAAAATATGGTGTCAATGAGCAGGAACAGACCATTGATATTGAAAAAGATCTGATTAAGGTAAAAGAGATAAGTACCATTGATCTATATTCCAAAACACCAGACAATTCTTTTGAAATTATTATTCCTGTTCTTCATAAATCCGAACCATTGGCATTTTTGCTTATCGGAGATCTTGAAGATAAACAAGAAATGAGCCCTGCCATCAAGCATTTGCCTTTTATTCAAACGCTTACTAATATTATTATTGTTGCCATAGAAAATAAAAAATTAGCCAAAGAAAACATACGGCAGGCAGCTATAAAAAAAGAATTGGAGCTGGCTTCCGAAATGCAATCCATGTTATTTCCTACCAAGTTGCCAAATAATAAATACATATCAATGGCGGCATTTTATCAACCGCATACTCAAGTGGGTGGAGATTATTACGACTATATTCAACTCAACGAAAATGAATTGGTGTTTTGCATGGCGGATGTTTCGGGAAAAGGAGTATCGGCAGCGCTTTTGATGTCGAATTTTCAGGCTAATCTTCGCGCTTTGCTCAACAATACGATATCTCTTACCGATTTAGTGAGAGAGTTAAACTCAAAAGTAATGGGAAGTGCAAAAGGAGAAAAATTCATTACTTTTTTTATTGCTAAATACAATGTAATTACCAAAGTGCTTACTTATGTCAATGCGGCCCATAATCCTCCTATTCTTGCAAATGGCAACTCTATAAGTTTGTTGAAAATAGGATGTACCGGACTGGGAATGTTTGATGAATTAGAAAAAGTAAGTGAAGGAATTGTAAACATCAACACAACAAGTATATTGCACTGCTATACTGATGGGCTTGTGGAACTTGAAAATGAAAAAGGAAAGGAATATGGCATTGACGCCTTGAAGGAAATCATTAAAAAAAATGTAAAACTAAATCCAGCCCAACTCAACAAAGTAATAGTAGAAGACGTTATACGCTTCAAGGCCAGCAAACCTTATGTTGATGATATCGCCTTACTAACTTGCAAAATTTCTTAGTTTTTTCTTTCTTTTAATTCAACCGAAGATTTTTTTTGAATGATATATATCGATGGCAACGATAATGGCAATAAATCCCCAGAAAGGAACAGAGGCTTTATCAGTATCCAGAAAGTTATTTAATGCACCGTGAACAAAATAGGTTACCAACCCAAGCAGCAGGGCAAGCACCAAGGCTTTGGTCTCAGGTTGCTCTAACCTTTGGTATAATTTTGCTGCTGTATATATCACGCAAATAATTATCAAGACAAAAGACAATGTCCCGAAAAGTCCAGATTCTGCCAGCGGCCCGATGTATTCGCTGTGAGCATTACCCATGTTGCCGGCATTTGTGCTGATAATTGTTTTATCTATTGAGCGTTGAAACGGAGCATACAAAAGGCTGTATGTTCCAGGACCAAAACCAAAAACAGGTCGTTCTTCAAACATGCCTAAAGCAGAATGCCAACGGTTAATGCGTTCAAGATTTGATGCATCGGAAGAAATATTTGACATGGACTGAATGTGCTTGGAAAAATCGCTGGAAGAATCCTGCCGATTGTCTTCTAGTTTCATTATAATATCTGTCCGAAAGACAAAAAACAGTGCCAACAAAACTCCAAAAACCATTGCAATGGTTCGGAATTTTATTTTAAATAAGAAAATGAAATAAACTCCCAGTGCAACCAATAGGCTTATCCAAGCTGCTCTGGTATATGAAAGAACAGTGGCTATCAAAAAAATAATCAGCAGAAAAAGCGAAATCATTTTTGTATAAAAGCTTTGTTTGGAATTGAACGTGTAAAAAACAATAACGGGAATGAACATGGCAAGCATTGCCCCATAAGCAGTGTGATCATTGTAAAAAGGTTTCACTACCCAATTAGCAGGACCTTCTTCAAAACGATACTGTGCATGCACGATTAAGGTGTAGAAAATAACAATTGTGAAAGGAACAATATAAAGCCAACTGAATAAATGTATGTTCCGGTATTTTTTAAAAACCAATATGGCGAAAAAATAAAAACAGGTAACAAACCATAAACGAGCCAATAAAAATTTAAATGAAACAACAGGTAGTTCGCTTGTTATAGATGTAATGAAAATCCAAACAAGGTTAATGACAATTGCTATCGTAATGGGATGGCATTTTATTTTTCTGTCAATGCTTCCATCATAAAAAGATTTGATTATGAAAATGAGCATGATACCGAACATAATGGGTTCAGTAGGTAAACTCAGTCCCAAACGCATATCAAAATCTTCAAGATTGATAGCAAAAGGCGTACAAAGAACAGTTAAAAGAAACAAATTATCTAAAGAAAATAGTGACAGCGTTACAACCAAAAGCACAGCCGGTAATAACGAAAGCCAGAAAAATTCGTTGGCAATTAAAATGCTGTTAAGCACTATGTATAATGCGCTTAATCCATACGCCCATTTTAATTGTGATGCCGATTGAGTCAATTTGTTATAAGTAAACAAAAACTATTGTTTCAGTTTAATTTCAGAAAACCGCTCGAACAGAATAAGAGAAAGCACCGCTAGTAAAAATGCTGATAAAGTAGATATCGTAACAATCAACCATCTTACCGGATAAGATTTTTTTTCGGCAGGATAAGCGCGGTTCACAACAAACTTCTGCGGAATATTTTGTTCCGCATCCACCTTTGCTTCTTTGTATTTTTCCTGAAGCAAACTCAGCTGTTTATGTTCTTCCACCAAATAATCTCTTATTGACACGTAAGCACTTCCATAATCTGCAATTATTTTCAACTTTTCTTCCAGAGCTTTTATTGCACGTGGATCGCCTTTAGAAACAGCAATGGCATATTGTTCTGATGTTACTTCCGATTGGGATTCGTAATCGTAAACACCAAGCTTATTAAGTTTTTCGATCGAATCACTCATCTGGTGGATTTCATTAAATTTATCAAAATATTCCTTTTGAACTATTTTTAAAGCCTGAACAGCCCTTTCATGCTGCATTCTTGTTTTGGTTGAATCAAGCAAAACCGAAATGTCGTTGGCTATCATTGCAGCTGTATCAGGGCTTCTATCCAATACTTCTATTTTTACCGACATAAATTCGGTTCTCTTAAAAGTTATATTATCAGTGTATTTTTCATACAGTTTGGTACGTTTGTACCTGTCCGTTGTATCAATATCATAGTGCTTCATAAGATTATATTTCTGGCAAATGCGTCCCCTTATCTCATCTGAATTTAATAGCTGAAGCATCTGTTCCGCTTCTTCTTCTTCACCAAACTGAAGTATATCTTGTTTCTGTCCGGCATTCTCAGACAATAAAGCTTTTGAAAGAGAAACATTGGTAGTAGGAAAAAGAATAACCGTTGATTTAAATCTCGGCTCTATTGTAAATGAAGCTATAGTGGAAAAAACAATTGCAGCAATCGTTATTATAATTAATTGCTTGCGCCATTTGTAAATAAAAAATATAAGATTGGTGGAATCAAAATCAGATGAACGTTCAGAATTATTAGTCATTTGTTATTTGTTTATGTGAAAATCAAAAATAGAACTTTTTATTGAACAGGCTTATTGTTTTAACCATACTTAAGTATTCTTAACATAGATTTTATACTTATCAAACGGATTAAAAATGCCCATAGTATAGATGCTGCTACCATTAAGGAAAAGTTGACTAAAAATTGAGATGAAAGCATTTTGGAAAAGTAATTAATGACAATGACTCCTACAGCAAACAAGCAAAGAGTAAACAACAACCGGTAGTTAATTCTAAATTTAAAATTGTATTGAACTATGAGTACTTGTACGAGCGCTGTTGAAAATTGCGTAATCAGACTTGCAACCGCAGAACCAAGCGCACTATATCTTGGTATCAGAATTAAATTCATAACAATATTAAAAACCATTCCGCTGGCAGCCATAATATTGAGTTCTTTCATATTTCCGTTAGCCGTTAACAAAGTACCAAAAACATAAGTAGTTGAAATAGCTATGAAACACGACATCAGTAAAGCAAACACAGGTGCACTTTGTTTGATATGTGCCATAGAGCCTGCCACATCTTTTTTATCGAGATAAAGAAGCTCCATCAATTCGTGTTTGTAAAAAAAACATCCGGCTGCAATAACAATAGCAGGAGTTATAAGCAATGTAAACGAAAGCTTCACAAGCTGCTCAACCGATTCCTTGTATTTCAACATTCTTGAAAAAATAGGAAGCAGCAACCCGGCAAAAAGAAAAGCAATCATATTGGTTGCGTCCAGCAGACGGTATCCTTGTGCATAAATACCGCTTTGCTCATCTCCGTTAGGAAGCATACGTTCGAGCATCACTGAATCAATCCTATTGTAAAAAGTCATCAGCAAAACCAACACGGCAAAGGGAAAACTTTTTTTCAGAATCATAAGTGAAAAAGGGAAACTGAACTTAAGTTTTAATGTTTCTGCTTTCCCCACTACTATTATAAAAGCTATACAAGCCGTAATGAAATAAGAAATAGTTTGCGCATACACATACCATAAAACATCGAGCCTGCCGGAACTATTTTTCGTCCAAGGAAGATTTCCCCAAAGCAAAACAATACAAAGCCCTATCAATATTGTACGGTCAAGTATCGAGACAATACTATCCGTTTTAAAAAAGTGAAGCCCTGCAATGTTTGAACGTAAGTACATGATAAGCGAAATGAGAAATTGATTAAAACCGAGTATAAGCACCAATTTAATGTAACGGAAATCATATCCAACAAAATAACCGAAAGTTAATGTTATCAGGATGTATATGAGAGCAAGCAGCAGCTTAAGCACAAACAGGCTTGAAAAATGCTTGGTAAGCAAATGATTGTTTTGCGCAATATTTTTATTATTAAAATTAGTGATCCCGAAATCGAGAACAATATTCATAAGGAAAGTAAAATTGAACAATGCAAAATAGGCTCCGAAGTCCTCCGTACCAACAGCTTTTTGAACACTCCTGTCAATAAAAATAACAAAGAACGGCTTTATCAGCAGGTTCATTGAAAGTAACAAGGCAAGATTTGTAACAAATTTCTTTTGCATCAGCCACAAATGTATATATTATCATAACAATTGCGTTCCGAAAGACTAAAAGCTCTATGTCAATTTTATTGCAGGATCATTTTTAACCCTTATTTTCGCAACATTAATTTAAAAAATCTCTCAATTTGAGAATAGTTGTCAATACAAGACTTTTGTTAAAGAATAAGCTGGAAGGTATTGGCTGGTTTACTTATGAAACACTGAAAAGAATTACTCAGCAACATCCTGAACATCATTTTGTTTTTGCTTTCGACAGGGATTTTGATGCTGATTTTATTTTTTCGGATAACATTACTCCCATTGTTATCAAGCCACAAGCAAGACATCCTTTTCTTTATTACGCATGGTTCGAGTTTTCCATACCAAACCTACTGAAAGATTTAAAGCCCGATTTGTTTCTTTCTCCTGACGGCTATTTGTCTCTTTCAGCAAAAACAAAATCACTCGCGGTAGTTCACGATCTTAATTTTGAACATTATCCTGAATACCTTCCTTATTTAAGCAGGAAATATTATCAGCACTTTTTTCCGAAATATTGTAAAGCAGCAACACGCATTGCCACTGTTTCGGAATATTCTAAAAAAGACATTGTTGATACTTACAAAATAGCTTCTGAAAAAATTGATGTAGTTTACAATGGAGCAAATGAAATTTACAAACCCTTACCGAAATCTGAAAAACAACTTATAAAACAAAAGTATTCGCAATCGGCAGATTATTTTTTGTATGTCGGTTCGCTTCATCCACGGAAAAATGTATCGGGACTGTTAAAAGCTTTTGATGCATTTAAAAAATCGTCTTCAAACAACATAAAATTAATTATTGCCGGAGAAAAATATTGGTGGACGGACGAAATGAAAAATGCTTATGATACCATGCAGTTTAAAAACGATGTGATTTTTTTAGGAATGCAATCCGCAAATCAGTTAAAATATTTAATTGCTTCGGCAATGGCGATGGTTTATGTTTCTTTTTTTGAAGGATTTGGTATTCCTATACTTGAAGCCATGCGATGCGATGTTCCGGTAATTACTTCCAACGTTACTTCAATGCCAGAAGTGGCAGGCAATGCCACCCTGCTGGCAGATCCTTTTTCGGTTGATTCCATTAAAGATGCCATGCAACAAATAGCAGGCAATGAAAGTCTGAGAAAAGACCTTATTGAAAAAGGGAGAATCAGAAAAAACAACTTTTCATGGGACAAGACTGCAAGCCTTTTGTGGGAAAGTATTGAAAAGTGTTTTAAGTAGTTTTCAACTTCTGAAAATTTCTGAAAGTATATGTTACCATTAACATATAATAACGGGTAAGCACATTTGTTCGGCTATCCTGTATATATGTTTCGGTTACAGTACGACTGATGCTGGTGTTTTGTTTAAGAACATCGAACACAGTTCCTTTCACTTCAAGCGCTCGGCTTTTCAGGAATTTGTATCCGAACGAACCATTGCAAAGCAAATAATTCTGATTGAAACTCTGCGAAAGTCCGTTGTATTGAGTCTCACTGACAGCAGTATTAAAAACAAAACCACCCCAAAATATCCAGTTAAATTTTAGAGACGTAACTTGAGAAATGTAATTGTTGTTTGCCGTTGTCGTTTGCAGCGAATTTTTCACGATGCTGTAATTACCAGTGTAAGATAAAGTAAAATCTACCTTTTCGCTGATGTTGCTGCTGAACACAAAACCCTGACTGATGTTGTAATTATTTGCCAAGTTAATTTCATCATTAATTAATGCCGGTATACGATTGTATGTAAAACCCGTACTAAGATTCAGGTTACATTTAATTTTACTCAACGGCAAACTATAAGTCATAAAACCTTTCACATTGCCATACCCTTGCAAATTAACAGGCTTGCTAAGTTGTCCGCCTTTGTTTAAAGTAACTTTATCATTTAAGATAGTATCTTTAGTTGCAATGATGCTGGAGTTACCGATATAATTCTGAGTATAATTGCCGTAAATGTAGAAAAACAGTCCGGTTGCTTTTTGAGTGTTTGTTTTTCCATAACGACATATAATCGTATGCTGATAATCCTGTTTCAAATCAGAATTACCGGTGCTGAGCAAAAGCGGATTCTGATTATTGATGATGTTCTGCAATTGTGAAACCGAAGGAGCATCAGTTGAAGCGCGGTAAATGATCCGCAAGTTTTTTCCTCCGGAAAACCTATAATTAAACATTGCCTGAGGTAAAACACTATTAAATTTCCTATCAGCAGTAAAAGCCGATGGAAAAGTCTGGTCACCCGAAAGCGTGGCATATTGGTAATTCACCCCCGCCATAAAATTATATTTTTTGCCCTTTCTTCGATAGCTTACTCCGCCACGATTGGTAAGATAAGTACTTTCATATTTATTGCTCAGCGCAGTATCTAGCAAAGTATATTGCTGATTCAATGGATCCAAGTCATTAGTTTCTTTGTCATTTTTAGTCTGAGTAATGGAAGGAGCATAATTAAACTGTAACTGACTGTTGCTGTCAATAGGTTCGGTGTATGCAAGGTTAGAAGAAAGCATGTATCCATTTGTATTCTGATTGGCTTGCTGATCAAGTAAAATAGAATCGTTCATGTAATAATAATTATTCAATGCATAAAGCGATCCATTCATACTTTTATTATTGAAATCAGAACTTACGTTTATTGAAAACGTTCTTCCTTTTTTCCTGAATTTATGACGATATGTAACACTGCCTGCATAATCATAAGCTGAATTATTTGAATTATTGGTGGTAGTAGTTTTGCTCTGCAAAATATCTTCAGACAGGTTACTGCCAATTGTACTAGCATTGGAATTATTCTTTTGAAAATTAATTTTAGGAACAATGATAAATGAGTTGGAAGAATCTGCATCGTACTCAATCCGTGCGTTTATCCGGTTATTATAATTTTTCGTTTCCGAACCATCTGTTTCATCATAATTCGATCCGATACTTTTGGTAAGAATGTAATCTCTGTTTAAGACAGTACTGTTGTTATTATCTGTTTGGTTATAAAAATAGCTGCTCGTCATTTTTATTTTCTTTCCCCAATTATCACTGTAATTAAATCCCAAAGCATTGGTAGTGGATATCCCGCCTTGCTGGTTTACAAGAAAATTATTGGCGCTTCCTCCGCCTCCTTGTCCACCACCGCCTCCGCCTCCTCTGCCGCCACCACCTGAACCAACTCCTATCAAATCCTGTGAGCTGAAATTTTGCTGATTAACGTTGTTGGAAAGTCCAAGAATTGAAATTCTCCGGTTTCCTTCAAACAAATTAATATTTCCACCTCCGATATAATGATTATCGCCTGCATCATCAGCACCATAACCTCCATATATTTTACCGAACTCTCCGTTATTTTTTCCGGGGCGGGTAATGATATTAATGGTTTTACTTGAGTTTCCATCATCAAAACCTGTAAGCTGGGCTTGATCGCTTAGTTTGTCAAACACTTGTATCTGACTGACAACTTCTGCGGGCAAATTTTTCAACGCCATTCCCGGATCATCTCCGAAAAAAGGTTTTCCATCAACTAACACCTGTTTTACTTGTTCTCCATTAACTGTCACATTGCCGCTGTTGTCAGAAGAAACGCCAGGCATTTTGTTAACCAAATCTTCAGTGGTTGCATCGGGATGCGTTTTATAAGCATCGGCATTGTATTGAATGGTATCTCCGTTTTGCTGAACACGTATTTGTTTCGATTCAACAGTTACTTCTTTGAGTGTAGCAGCTTCTTGTTTTATCTTAATATTTCCGAAATTTTTCTCAGATTGTGACGGATTAATCGAAAAAATATCAGACTTAAATGTTTCGTAACCAACGAAGGTTATTTGCAAGTAATAAATTCCGGTTGGTAGAGATTCAAACTTAAAATTTCCGGCACTATCAGTAACCGCAGTTGCGATGATAACATCTTTCTGGTTAAGAACTGCTACAGCAGCAAATTCTATAAGTTCTTTTGTTTTTACATCGGTAATAGTGCCGGATACTTTCCCCTGAGAAGCAAACTTATTTCCTGCATTAATGGGTGATTCTACATAAATAATAA
>Ga0206913_1198_pt1 | contig 10534 bp, 9 predicted proteins | sample Alteio_BWOrgHeat_72_FD_152942 | JGI IMG/M metagenome (GOLD analysis project Ga0206913, IMG submission 152942) | Enriched cells from forest soil in Barre Woods Harvard Forest LTER site, Petersham, Massachusetts, United States -... | ecosystem: Environmental > Terrestrial > Soil > Temperate forest > O... | reverse complement strand
GATGGTGTGTTGCGCGGGAAATACATTTCTTCCGAAAAATTTTTTTCCCTTACTAATTCCGAGACTAGTTTCTGCGATGTAATCTTTGGTTGGGACGCCGCCGATCTGGCTTATGATAATTCATCCTATACCGGGTGGCACACCGGATATCCTGACGCAGCTGCACGAGTGGATCTGACGAGTTTCAGAAAAATTCCGTGGGAGAATGATCTTCCTTTTTTCCTGGGCGAATTAATTCAAAACACCCGTCAACCGGCTGTTTGTCCGAGGTCCCTCTTGAAAAAAGTATTGGCGGATTCGATATCCGTAGGATTTCTTCCACTCTTTTCGCAGGAATTTGAATGGTACAATTTTGCCGAAACTCCACAAACTATACAGGATAAACAATACAGGAACCTACAATCGCTGACACCGGGTATGTTTGGCTATTCCATTCTGAGAGCCGGTTTGCAAAATGATTTTATGACAGACCTCTTCGACCTGCTGACACGTTTCAGCATACCCATCGAAGGACTGCATACTGAAACCGGACCGGGTACTTACGAGGCGGCGATCCATTATTCTGCACTGATCGAAGCAGGCGACCGGGCTGTCTTGTTCAAAACGGCCGTTAAGGAAATTGCTTATAAGCATGGTATCATGGCTACTTTTATGGCCAAGGTGAATGAACATCTGCCAGGTTGCGGCGGGCATATTCACCAGAGTTTATGGGATGCTGACAGAAAAAAAAATCTGTTCCACGATGAAAAAGATGATTCGAAAATCAGTGAAATCATGAAGCATTATATTGCCGGACAACTTCTGCTGATTCCGCAAATTCTCCCCCTGTTCGCTCCGACGATCAACAGTTACAAACGATTGGTTGAGGGTGCCTGGGCGCCCACTACCCTGACCTGGGGCATCGATAATCGCACGGTGGCTCTCAGAGTGCTGCGTGCGGGACAATCATCGACCAGACTCGAAACGCGTGTTATCGGAGCCGATGTGAATCCTTATCTGGCGATGGCTGGCGTGCTTGCTGCCGGACTGTATGGAATAAAAAATAAATTGCCTTTGAAACAGGCCGTTACCACAGGTAATGGTTATCTGGATCAAAGTCACGGCCGGCTTCCGTCAACACTGGAAGAAGCCACGAAAGCGATGAAAGACTCAGTGATTGCAAGGGAAATATTGGGAGAAGGCTTTGTGGATCATTTCACGCGCACCCGTGAATGGGAATGGAGGCAGCATTTAAAATCGGTAACAGACTGGGAATTTAAAAGGTATTTTGAAATCATTTAGTAATTACAATGAATTATAACAAAATAGTTCAATACAATTTTCCAACCATCATCCGCTTCGGCCCCGGGTCTGTAATGGAACTGGGGGCCTATTTATCGAAAAATGGATTGAGCCGGCCACTGATCGTGACCGATTCAACCGTTGCACAATTATATTTCTTCGGGGAGATTGTAAAGGATCTTCAAAGCCGGAATATTTCTGTTGAGACATTTTATGATATCCATAAAAATCCGGTGAAGTCGGATGTTTATAAAGGCACGGAAGTATTTGACGAAGAAGAAAGAGATTCCATTATCGGTATCGGTGGCGGAGCAGCGCTGGATGTAGCCAGGGCTATTACACTTCGTATATACCATCGCGAAGATTTATTTAAATATGACGATCTGAAAGGTGGCGATATATTTGTCACTAACGACGTGCCTCATTTTATTACGATTCCAACTACAGCGGGAACAGGCAGTGAAGTCGGCAGAAGTGCGATTATTTCAGACGATGAAACCCATCAGAAAAAAATTCTCTTTTCACCCAAACTGCTGGCAAGAATTGTTTTTGCAGATCCTTTGCTCACTATAGAATTGCCGTCCTTTGTTACTGCAGCGACGGGCATGGATGCGCTCACGCATAATATGGAAGCTTTTTTGGTGAACATGTTTCACCCGATGTGCGACGGCATTGCATTACAGGCGATTTCTTTGATTCAAACTTCATTGGTTAAAGCAGTGAATCAGCCGGACCTGGAGTCGAGAAGCAACATGCTGATCGCTTCTCTGATGGGTGCGGTTGCATTTCAAAAGGGCCTGGGTGTTGTCCATTCACTCGCACATCCCCTTTCATCTCTGCTCGATACACACCACGGACTAGCCAATGCCATTAATATTCCCTATGGAATGGAATTTAATATAGAAGGATTTGAATCGAAATTTAAACAGATTGCAAAAGCTTTAAATCTCCCGCAGCAATCTGGAGAAGCTGTGGTCCAATATCTGTTTGAACTAAATGAAAAAATAAATATTCCGCGAAAACTCAGCAGCATCGGTGTGAAGCAGGAGCATATCGAAACATTGTCGGATCTGGCCCTGGCAGATTTTGCACACCCGAATAATCCGAAACCGGTTAGCAGGGATGATTTTAAAAAATTATACTTAAAAGCTCTTTAGCGAAAAAAATTGTCTGTATCATGCATATCATCAATCCGGCATCCGGGGAATTGATCCGGGAAATAACGGAAGACAATCACGAAACACTCGGCGCAAAATTTCAATTATTGAAAAACGCGCAATCCGGATGGTCAGCGCTGGAAATAAAACAAAGGGTAAAAATCCTGCAGGATTTTTCAACCGGTTTAAAAAACCAGATTGACATGCTGGCGGCTGTTTTAACATCTGAAATAGGCAAACCCCTGCAGCAAAGCAGGAATGAAATCAACGGCGCCAGAACACGCATCCAATGGCTTGCTGAGAATGCTGAAAAATATCTGGGGGATGAAGAAATGACAAAAACTTCTGACCTGACAGAAAAAATTTCTTATGACCCACTGGGAGTGATATGTAATATCTCGGCCTGGAATTATCCCTGGCTGGTCGGTGTGAATGTTTTCGTAACGGCCTTACTGGCTGGGAATACCGTGATGTATAAACCTTCCGAATATGCAGTACTTACCGGCTTTGAAATTGAGCGGATGTTGAAACAATCAGGTATACCGGAAGGCGTGTTTCAATTGGCTGTGGGTGCGAGGAAAGTGGGAGAACTTTTATTGGATCTTCCATTCGACGGATATTTCTTTACAGGTTCTTATAAGACCGGAAAATATATATATGAAAAATGCGCATCCAAAATGGTACCGTGCCAATTGGAGATGGGTGGTAAGGATCCGTTGTATGTGGCCGATGATATTGTTGATGTTAAGCAGGTTGCGGAAGCTACTGCGGATGGAGCATTTTATAATAATGGACAGAGTTGTTGTTCGGTAGAGCGCATTTATGTACAGGAAGATATTTATGATGCGTATCTCCGGGAATTTGTGAACACTGTAAAATCCTGGAAAATCGGAGAGCCGACAGAAGCCGGTGTATATTTTGGTCCTATGACCAGGAAAGCACAGCTGGAAGTATTGGAAAAACAGGTCAGTGATGCCGTTGCGAAGGGTGCCCGGATCCTGACAGGTGGAAAACGCATCCAGGGCAAAGGATATTTTTTTGAACCCACTATTCTGGCCGACGTCACACAGGATATGCTGGTAATGAAAGACGAGTCGTTTGGCCCCATTATCGGTATTATGAAAGTAAAAAATGATGAAGAAGCCATACAACTGATGGCAGATACGGAATATGGTTTAACGGCCGCCATATATAGCAGCAACAAGCAAAGGGCCGAGAAAATGATCAGACAATTCAATACCGGCTCCGGATATTGGAATTGTTGCGACCGTGTATCTGCTTCCCTACCCTGGAGCGGCAGAAAGCATTCCGGATTCGGTTCAGCACTCTCTCATGCCGGTCTTCTTTCATTCGTACGACCAAAAGCCTGGCATATGCACAGTTAATTTCCCTTCACCGAAATATCTGACATGTATGATAAGAAAGCTGATGTCCTCAAACCGTTCAGAACGTAGCGAAAAAGACAACAAGCGGAATTTTGATATCCAGCGAATTGAAACCTTTAGCGATGGCGTCTTTGCATTCGCCGTAACACTTTTGATCGTATCCCTGGAAGTTCCAAAAAGTTTTGAAGAGCTGCTCACTACGATGCGTGGCTTTTTTGCATTCGGTATCAGTTTTTTATTGCTGGTCATGATCTGGAACGAACAACACCGGTTTTTCAGGAATTACGGTCTCGACGACGTATGGACAATCACGCTGAACGGGACATTACTTTTTATTGTACTATTCTATGTTTATCCGCTGAAATTTTTGTTTACGTTGCTCTTCAGTGATCAGATTTATGGGGCTAATAAGTCACCCTTTACCATTAAACAATCTCAGATCCCTATGCTCATGATGATATATGCGCTGGGATTTATAGCCATATATACTTTATTTTTCCTGATGTATTTACACGCAAGTCGCAAATCAGCAAAATTAGGTCTGAGTCCGATTGAAAAATTTGATTGTCGTTCAGGCATGTACAGGATATTAATCATGGTCATTGCCGGTTTTGGATCTTTCATTACCGCATTGCTTCTCAACAATGAAAAAGCCGGATTGGCAGGTTATATATATTTCCTGATAGGACCTGCTATTGGAATATATTTTACCAGGCGGAACAGAATCAGGAGAAAATTATTTCCCCGCGTCAAAACCGAACAATAAAAAATCAACGATGTTTCATTTTGAATCATCGTTGATTTCGATGCACGTTATGCATCAACTCATCAGAGACTGCAGTCCTTTTACCTTAATGCCAGTGTAACACCACCGCTGCCCGCGTCAATATCTACCGGGGTACCGCCGCCATTGACGGTTCCGCTGATACTCTGTTTTTCCATCGAACCGCTGAAATTGCTGAGACCTTCTGTTTTGATTCGGTCCCCATGAATATCCAGGTTCAGTCCCTTCCCTTTTGGGATCTGCAGATGAACACTTCCTCCTGAATTATTTAATTTTACAAACTTACCTGTTTCCGATATTTCCACATCAATATTGCCACCACTGGTAGATGCTTCCAGGCTTCCACTCATGGATGTCATTGAAATGTTGCCACCTGATGTGTGAGCAACCAATTCTCCATTAATTTTTTCAGCTTCCACATTTCCACCGCTGGTAGTTGCCCGGATATTCCCACTTAACTCAGTCAGTTCTATGGAACCTCCGGAAGTATTCAGGTGAATCTGACCTGAACAATGTTTGGCTTCGATACCTCCACCACTGGTCCCCAGATCAATATCTTCTTTAGAATCGGAAACCTCGATTCCTCCCCCCCGAAGTCCTGCCATAAATTTTACCGGTTAGTCCCTTTACATCGAGACCCCCACCACTGGTATAAAAATGCTGTTCACCGGTCAGGTTTGAAATGCTGATTCCTCCGCCGCTGGTATTGAGATGGGTGGCACAAGCGACAGGAACATAAATGTTGTAAGAAATACTGATCTGGTTATCCCGGTTACTGAAATTTCTTTTGTTTTTCGCCGTTGCAGTCAATTTGTTACCCGAAACCGCTACTGAAAAGTCATAATCCTCTGCAATAATTTTATCGACTTCTGCTTTTGTATAAGTATTATGCCGGCCATTCCCGTTCACATATACTTCAATACGCGCTTCAGACGCACTTACTCCCGTCACCTGGATTCCCCCGCCAGAGGTTTTTGCATCCACCTGGTTGATGGCATCAGAAGACAAGGGCTTATTCAGGTATAACAGTCCTTTTTGGGAGTCCTGGGCATCTACCAGAAAGCCTGTTGCAATCAATAGAAAACTAAAAATGATTCTCATGATCTGAATATTTAAATGGTGAATTTTAGAAGATTAATCGGACCAAATGTTTCAGCATACCTACAGCCACCCTGATGCCAGATCTGCAACTAACTAATAATCAAATCGATAATCAATAATTTCCAGGTATGACTGACCGGTTTTGATACGGTGTCCGTCCGGTTTTTCTATTACAAAAACCCATCCCTCCTTCGCAAGGACACAGATATTATTATAATGTTGCAGCAAAACCTTCTTAGGGCTAACTTTCTGAAGATTTTTTCTGTCCTATTCTGACCATTCCGATCGTAATGAGTTTTTAATATATAAAAATTTAAATAATGAATGAGTTCCTGTTAATCTTCAGAAGAGATCTCCAATCGTCAGAAATGCAGCCTTCGCCGGAACAATTGCAAAATATGATGAAGAAATGGCAAAATTGGATGGGTGGCATTGCTGCGCGTAACAAACTTGTGAGCTCCGGAAACCGGTTATCTAACGAAGGGAAAGTAGTTAAACCGGGCGATGTTGTCACAAATGGACCGTATGTTGAAATTAAAGAGTTGATTGGCGGTTATATTATGATTAGCGCAGAGTCCCTGGAAGAAGCCGCAGAAATTTCCAAGGGATGTCCTATCCTGACCGTCGGCGGTAGTGTGGAAGTACGAGCTGTAATCCCGATGGGGACGTAACTTCTTCCGAAATGATCTCTAGTTTATGAAGGAAAATGAGTTGCTCCCGCATTTATTCCGGACCGAATACCGAAAAATCATATCGGTCCTGGTTCGTCATTATGGATTTGAACAGCTCAGTGTTGCAGAGGACATTGCCAGTGACACTTTTTTAATTGCAGCCGAAACCTGGGGTATCAAGGGGTTGCCGGAACATCCTGTAGCCTGGCTTTATACGGTGGCGAAAAACAAGAGCCGTGACCTGCTCAGGAGAAATGCGGTTTTTAATGAAAAACTCCGCCCTGCTCTAAAAGCAGAATTGCTTGCCAATCCGGAAACAGATATTGATTTGTCGGAAGAAAATATTAAGGACAGCCAGTTACAAATGATGTTTGCTCTTTCTGATCCGGTTCTTTCCATCGAATCACAGGTGGCGCTGACACTTCGCATTTTATGTGGCTTTGGAATCGATGAAATTGCAGATGCGTTTTTAACTAACCGGGAAACCATCAACAAGAGGCTGTTCAGGGGAAAGGAAAAATTAAGAACCGCTCATATAAAAATAGGTTTGCCTGCGGCGGAAGAAATTAATAAGAGAATTGACGCCGTTTTGACGAGTCTGTATTTATTATTTAATGAAGGTTATTATTCATCCAGCCAGAATAGTGTATTGAGAAAGGATTTTTGCCTGGAAGCCATGCGGCTGACCGGACTGTTGGTTGAGAATGAACAAACCAATAATCCGCGGGTAGATGCGTTGTTTGCACTAATGTGTTTTCATGCGTCCCGTTTCGATGCGAGGACAAATGAAAATGGAGAGATCATACGGTATGACGATCAGAATACCGAATTGTGGAATGATGAGCTGATTTCAACCGGTCATTATTATTTGAATAAAGCATCCCGTGGAAAAGAATTAAGCCGGTTTCACCTGGAAGCGGGAATCGCTTATTGGCATACGACTAAAAACGACAGTCGGGAGAAATGGGAAAATATTTTACAATTATATAACCAGCTGTTATGCATCAGCTATTCGCCTGTGGGTGCATTAAACAGGACCTATGCATTGTCCAGGATTTATGGTAAACAGGCGGCCATCCTGGAAGCAGAAAAACTCGGACTGGCTAAAAATCATCTTTATCATGTGCTGTTGGGATGGCTGTATACAGGAGTTGATCAGGATAAAGCAAAGGAACACCTGAATCAGGCGCTTATATATGCCAAGACGGAAACGGAGCGGATTGGGATTCGGAAGGAACTGGCGCAAGTCTGAAAGACTGGAAGACTGGAAGACTGGAAGACTGAGAGTGAATTTCATTTTCCAGACTTCCAGACTTCCAGACTTCCTTACTTGTGATTAGTGTGCCGGTTTAAGCCTTAACACCAGTACATCATGTGAATCGAGGGACCGTTCCAGTTTTTTATCCGTCTTCCCCAAATCTTTTTTCATCCACAGGTCGCGGAGCGAAAATATTTGCTTGTCAAAATGAATATCCAGTCCCGATTGCGCATCGGAGATATTGAGGTCTTTCCAGTTCAGTGCTATTTTTCTTGTGCTTCCCGTGCGGTTGAAAAAGCAAAGGGCCAGCTCATCATTCTTCAGGGGTTTAACCCAAAGTTCCAGACTGTCAGGCATTACCATTTTAAACGCTGCTATCCCGCGTGCGTCCTGGTCGATATTGATCATTTCCCTGTTCGTCAATATTTCACGGGTTTGTGCTGTCATTTTACGCAGATCATTCCCCGCGGCCAGTGGTGCGGCCAGCATACACCAAAGAGAAAAATGAGATTTGTCCTCAACCACGGTCATCCCATTACCCACTTCGAGCATGTCGGGGTCATTCCAATGATTCGGGCCATTGTATTTATGGATGCCTTCCTGCAAATCGAGAATGCTCAGCACCGATTGTGGAGTCCAGTTTCCTATTGGTTTACGAACAACGAAACTTGCACTGATATCTCCGGTGGACCGATATAATTCCCCAACTCCACCAGCCCAAAGCCAGGGTTTATGATCTCCCCATTCGCAAATGCTGAAGACAATCGGTCTGCCGGTGGCCCTGAGAGCTGCACTCATCGTTTTATATGCTTCCGGTGCATTGAGACTGTCCGTGTTACACCAGTCATATTTTAAGAAGTCGACGCCCCAGGATGCATATAATCTGGCGTCTTCATATTCATGGCCACGTGTGCCCGGATACCCGGCGCAGGTTTTTGATCCGGCGCAGTTATAAATTCCGAATTTCAATCCTTTGGAATGAACGTAATCGGCAAATGATTTCATACCGTGCGGAAATTTTACCGGATCCGCCACCAAACTTCCGGATTGATCCCGTTCCATTGTCATCCAACCGTCATCCAGAACAAAATATTGATATCCGGCATCATGCATGCCTGAACTCAGGTATACATCTACCATCTCCCTGAGCATTTCTTCATTGATCTTTGTCTGAAATGTATTCCAGGTATTCCAACCCATCGGGGGTGTTGGAGCCAGCTGGCCGGTAAGCAATACATCAGATGCAGCGCTTTTTTTTATCGCCTCATTATTTTGAGGAAAGACATTTATACTATTGAAAAGAACCGGGAAACATAATAGAAAGACTTTGAAAAACTTCATTTTGTGATTTTTGAAAAAGTTACTTGATATATCAGGAAAAAATGGAAATACCCGGAAAATTTACTTTCATGGAAAAATATTTAGGAAGGACTTATTCCGGGAATTTTTTGTCATTTATAAACTGGACAATGCCAATCAGGCTCTGTTCATTGATCTCATGTTCGTGCATGTTAAAAAAATCATCCAGTAATTTGATTTCATCCTTGAGCGCCTTTCTGATATCTTTTTCCTTCAGGTATAATTTTCGGAAAAGATTATTTCCGGGATAAGTAATATAGTATTCATAGTAATCCACGTATTCATCGAATTTTCTGCCTTTTGTGTAATATCCTTCGCTCGAAAAATCAGCCTGGATAAATTTTGTGAATAATCGCTTATACAGGGAATATCCTTTATTTGATTTCAAAATGGGCATCAGAAAAAAATTATCGCTGATCCAGTTAACTTTTTCAAAGGTGAAAACCGTGTTATCATCTACCAGATTAAAGCTGAGTACGGAGTCCGCGGGATAAAATATGATTTTATTATCCCGGTTGATGGTATACACTACACTATTGATCTTATCAAAGTTGAACAATAAGGGCTCTCCGGACTCCGGGAGAAGTTTGTGGTTCGATAACTCAACCCTTCCCTTCAACCATTTCCGCGTGAGGTAAACGCTTCCAACTGTTTCTTCTTTTGAAAAAAACTGGGTCATGTCCTGGCGCCGGTGTATGTCAGGAGGGATCTCGGTGTTCATATTTTCCTGTGCCAAAGCAGGACACACGAAGATGCACAAGCATAAGATGATGCAGAAAAACCAGGATCCGATCTGTCTATCCTGCGTTTGCATTACGATGAAATTTTAACACACCTGAAGCCAACATGATTGGACGAAGAACGATATTCCCCTTTACCACGACTTCCCACCATATACCGGGTACAATATTGATCCGTACATAAAAAAGAACCGCCGCGCTGTACCTTCTTTTTTTCTCCTGGTTCCGCAGGATCCAATGAATCATCCGGTCCTTTGGGATTATCAGAAACCTTATTCCTGGCCAGTGTTTGATAATAGTCAGCCCTGTACCAATCACTGCACCATTCCCAAACGTTACCCGCCATATCATATAATCCATAAGCGTTGGGTGTAAATTGTTTTACCGGTGCGATCCCGACAAATCCGTCCGCACCCAGATCCATCTGAGGAAATTTGCCCTGATATGTGTTGGCCATCCATTTATCATTCAATTTGAACGTATTGCCCCAGGTATACAATTCACCGGTTTTACCACCCCTGGCGGCAAATTCCCATTCTGCTTCGGTCGGTAATCGTTTACCCGCCCATTTCGCGTATGCTTCCGCATCTTCTTCGGTAATATGCACGACAGGATAATTTTCCTTTCCCAAAAGGTCTGATCCGGGGCCGGCCGGATGTCTCCAATTGGCTCCATGTACATAGTTCCACCAATTATAGCTATTCGATAAATCATTCGTCGCCTTAGGAGTAAACACAACGGAACCAGCAACCAGATTTTCTTCCTGTGCATCCGGGAATTCTTTTCTGGTAGGTTTCG
>Ga0206913_1123_pt3 | contig 10587 bp, 9 predicted proteins | sample Alteio_BWOrgHeat_72_FD_152942 | JGI IMG/M metagenome (GOLD analysis project Ga0206913, IMG submission 152942) | Enriched cells from forest soil in Barre Woods Harvard Forest LTER site, Petersham, Massachusetts, United States -... | ecosystem: Environmental > Terrestrial > Soil > Temperate forest > O... | reverse complement strand
ACACGGCAGTAATCAGTATTCCCGTAAGGTCTTATCTCATTTGCATCAATGGTTATTCCCGAAATTGTTCTTCCAACTTTAAATAACAAAATCCTGAAACCGCTTGCTTTAACTTCAACACCAATTTCATCAGGAGGTTGATTCACCAAAATCTTTCCTTCAGGAAAATTAACGTACTTAACGGGAATACTGATTACTGCCGTGTATTGCTTTGAAAGCACCGTAACAAGCCAAAAGAAAATGGAAATGAGTAAGCAGATAATGAATGTTATCGCTCTCTTATTTAACTTCGTACCCGAACCTCCCGAAACATTTCTTAGTAATTTTAAAAGAACTGTTTTCAAAGGAATGATTGTTAAACACCGGATTTATTTCTGCTGATTAAGCGTTACAGCCGAATCCATAGAAACAGCGTTCTTCTGGATTTTCAATCTGTTTCCGCCTTCCACTTCAATGATAAAAGTAGTATCGCTTATTTCGGCAATCTTACCATGTATGCCGCCAATGGTAACTATCTTGTCTCCTTTCTGCAAACCTTCCATGTATTTTTTCTGGTCTTTTGATTTCTTCAATTGCGGGCGAATCATAAAAAAATAAAATACCACGATGATCAGGATCAGAGGAATAAATTGTCCCAAACTGCTGCCACCTCCCTGAGGTGCGCCCATTAAAAAGATGTTTATAAGATTCATAATTATTTTGTTTTATTTTTTGTCTTCCGGAACTATTATTTCTGTACTGATTGTTAAAATTTTTGTATTAGGATTAGCATTGGAAAGAAGTGTAACTGTCTTCTGAACCTTGCCCGCTTTCCCTTCGCTGTTAAACACTACATTGATCACTCCGTCTGAACCGGCAGGAATAGGTCCTTTGGGATATTGCGGAACAGTACAACCGCAGCTTCCTTGCGCAGATGATATAACCAGATCGGTTCCTCCTGTATTTTTGAATTTGAATGCATAAGAAACTTTTTCACCCTGAGTTATTTTCCCGAAATCGTGATTCTCTTCGGCAAATGTTATGACCGGCAAAGACGAGTTGTCGGCTTTACCAGATGCGGTTGCAGGAATGTTTACAATATCAGTTGTTATCTTACCGTCTTCTTTCTTTGTCTCTTTGCAAGAGACTGCACAAACAAATACTGAAAGAATAATTATTACTTTTTTCATGTTTTATTTAAAAATAATTTAGCGAATTTATAAAACAATCTTGAAATGGCATTGCGATCATTCCATTAATCCTCTTCCTGTCTTAACTAACTTTTGCTGATCCTTAAAATCAACAACCAAGCTATCTAAAATACCATTGATAAACATTTTGCTCTTGGGTGTGCTGTAAAGCTTGGATATTTCAATGTATTCGTTAAGTGTTACTTTAACAGGAATGTTTGAAAATACAAGCATTTCAGTTATCGCCATTTTCATCAGCAAGGTATCCATCATGGCAATTCTTTCTAACTCCCAGTTCTTTGTTTTTCCTGAAATGAGTTTTTCGTTTTCACTGTCCATTAAAATGGTTTTCCTGAAAAGCTCTGTAATAAACTTTTTATCGTCTTCTTCATCTTTGTATAATTTCATTACCAGATTTGTTGAGCTCTCACTCAAGAATTCCAATGTCTTGGCAATTGTGCTGTTAACAAGCCAAACATCGTCCACCCAGTAAATACTTTTTTCTTCAAAGTGATACAGCAAAGGCTCGTGCTCAGAAATGTATTTTTTAAATATTTCTATTACAAAGTTTTTATCGGTTTGGTAAGAATCTTCTGAAGAACCTATGTAAGCAGTATATTCTTCGCTGCCTTTTATGGTAGTAAACAATTTCTTTATCAGTTCAGGCTCCACCTGCCAGGAAATCTTCCTGTTATTAATTTCTTTCTGCAGACTTTGATTTTCTGACAACTGTCGGATAACACGATTATTAATAAACTTTCGGTTGGGATTAAGTTCTTCCTGAGTAGGAAGCATTTTGTTTTTCCCTTCTTCTAATATAAGTTCTGCCTGGTGACGGATATCAGTAAAAAGAAGAAGAATGGATAAATATAAATCGTATATCTTTTCAATATTTCTGAACAGTTCTTTCTCAGCCTTATTCATGTCTTTATCACTCGACTGAAAAAAGGAATACAACACCTGCATCACTTTAATTCTCAAATACCTTCTGTTAAGCATAATTCAAAAAGAACGTTTTAAAATATTTTACGTCATTACGAGGAACAAAGTCCCGAAGTAATCTCCTTTATAATTAGCAGATTGCTTCGCCCCGATAACCATCGGGACTTGCAATGACAATCAATTTTTACTTGCTTTCTTAATTCTCTCTTCTGCCAATCTGTTCGCTACTATATATGTCGGAACATTTTCAGCTTTCGATATTTTGAAAACATCGCTTATCGTATTGTAAATTTTCTCTGCCTGTTGCATAGCTTGTTCTCTTGTGGTTTTCATCAATTCTGAATAAACATTGATTATCCCTCCGGCATTTACAACGAAGTCAGGTGCATACAAAATTCCTTTATTCAAAACCAATTCACCATGTATCTTTTCATCAGCAAGCTGATTGTTTGCAGCACCACAGATGACAGAGCATTTCAGCCTGTTTAAGTTATCTGTATTAACAGTTGCTCCCAACGCACACGGAGCATAAATATCTACATCAAGATCATAAATTCTATCTCCCGAAACCACTTCCGCTCCGTATTCCTTAGCAACACTTTTTAATTTCTCTTCATTAATATCCGTAATAAAAACTTTCGCTTTTTCTTTCGAAATAAGTTTTACCAAATATTCTCCCACATGTCCTACTCCCTGCACTGCAACTTTTTTACCTTCAAGGCTGTCACTTCCCCAACGTTCTTTTGCAGAAGCTTTCATAGAAAGATAAACTCCATAAGCCGTAACTGGAGAAGGATCTCCGCTACCTCCAATAGATTCGGGCAAACCGGTTACAAAATTTGTCTCTTTATGGATGATCTCCATATCTTTTGTTGAAATACCGACATCTTCTGCCGTGATGTATCTTCCGCTTAATCCGTTTACAAACTTACCAAACCTGCGAAGCAAAGCTTCCGTCTTATCTTTTTTGGCATCACCTATAATCACTGCTTTTCCTCCACCCAAATTTAATCCTGCTACTGCTGACTTATAAGTCATTCCTCTCGAAAGTCGGAGAACATCGTTCAATGCTTCCATTTCTGTTTTATACGACCACATCCGCAAACCGCCAAGGCTGGGACCTAAAACCGTGTTATGAATAGCAATGATTGCTTTCAAACCGGTTTCATTATCATTACAAAAAACAACCTGCTCGTGATTGTTTATACTCATCTGGGCAATAACCGGGTTATCTGCCAATGAAGTTTTGCTTACATCTTTAACCGAGATCATTCTTTAGCGATTTGATTTGAGACTATTTTAATTATTACTTTTATAAACTCAATCGCGCTTATTAAGCGAGACGGGCAAATGTATATTTAATTTTCAATTAGCGCAAATAACAAGCCTAGTAAAAGAAAACAACGCACGAGTATTAATTTATGATCGACAATTCCGGATTAAAATCGTTAGCCCATCTCAATAAGTATTTTTACAAATACCGTGTACGCCTTTTGCTGGGGATACTTTTCGTAGGATTATCAAATTACTTTGCTGTATACTCCATTAAATATGTCCGTCAATCCATTGATTACGTAAAAAACATTTCATCAGCTACTGATTTTTCACAAGCTAACCAACAATTACTATGGTTCGCTGTCGGGATTTTAGCAATGGCATTGCTCAACGGATTTTTTATGTTTCTGATGCGACAGACAATTATTGTTATGTCGCGGCTGATTGAATACGATATGAAAAATGAAATTTATTTTCATTATCAGAAACTCGACATGTCATTTTATAAAAGAAACAACACAGGTGACCTGATGAACAGGATAAGTGAAGACGTAAGCCGAGTAAGAATGTATATAGGACCTGCCATTATGTATATTGTAAATACAGCAGGAACATTTGTTTTAACAATTTTTGTAATGGTGCATGTAGATTTAAAACTAACCTTATGGGCATTACTTCCGCTGCCCATACTTGTTATTTCGATTTACTATGTAAGCGAAATTATCAATAAAAAAAGTACGCTTGTTCAGCAGCAACTTTCCAGCATTTCAACTTTTGCACAAGAGGCATTTTCAGGAATACGAGTTTTAAAAGCCTATAACAGAGAACAACATTCCATCAATGAATTTGAAAAAGAAAGTACTGCTTATCGCGAAAAAAATCTTGATCTCGTAAAAACAGAATCGCTTTTTCAGCCTTTCATGATATTACTCATCGGGTTAAGTACAATACTTACAATATATGTCGGAGGTATGCAAGCAATAAGCGGCAAAATAAGTTTGGGCAACATTGCAGAGTTTGTTCTTTATATAAACAGGCTCACTTGGCCAATAGCTTCCTTAGGATGGGTTACATCATTAGTTCAAAGAGCAGCAGCATCGCAAACAAGAATCAATGAGTTTTTGCACACAACTCCTGAAATATCAAATCCTACATTAAATCTATTGAACATTGCAGGAATGATAGAATTTAAAAATGTAAGTTTTACTTATAAAGATTCCGGAATAAAAGCACTTGATACTATTTCATTTAAAATAAATCCCGGCAAATCTCTTGCATTCATTGGAAAAACAGGTTCTGGAAAATCAACCATTGCTAACTTGTTGTGTCGCATTTATGATGTTGATGCAGGAGAGATTTTAATTGATGGGAAAAATATTAAAACCATTAATCTTAATGAATTAAGAAATCAGATTGGTTATGTTCCTCAGGAAGTTTTTCTTTTTTCAGATTCTATTTCTAACAATATTTCATTCGGAACTTCAAGTAATAGCTCAGATGCAGTAAAGCAAGCTGCAAGAGATGCTGCCATTTATTCCAATATAATTGAATTTCCGGAAAAATTTGAAACCATTGTCGGAGAACGTGGCATAACATTATCTGGTGGACAAAAGCAACGCATCTCCATTGCAAGAGCAATTATTAAATCGCCTCGCATACTTATTTTTGACGATTGTCTTTCGGCTGTTGATACTGAAACGGAAGAAGAAATCCTGAATAATCTTCAGCGAATAATGAAGGAAAAAACTTCCATCATTATTAGCCATCGCGTGTCATCAGTAAAAACCTGTGATCAGATTATCGTAATTGATAATGGAAAAATAATTGAGCAGGGCAGTCACCAGCAACTTATAGAAAAACAAGGAGTTTATTACGAAATCTATAATAAACAATTGCTGGAGAAAATGAATGTATAAGTTATATACCTAAAGCTTATAATACACATGCTTTACGGTGCATCCACATTCTGTATCAGTTATACTCAAAGTAAGAATGGCAGTTGTTGTAATGTGAGTAGTAATTACACGGTTAGTAAATACTATTGGTCCTGTAGCATCTATATGGTACTTTTGTGAATTCAAAGAAAAAAAATAATCACTGTTTATTGTTAAAGTATTGTTAGCGTAAGAGAACGGTACTGTAACCCCTGAAGTTCCATAATTAAGATTAGTTATAGTATTATTATTGTTAATTGTCATAGTGCCATTCGGAGAAACATAACTGGCAGCATTGGGAGTATTAAACACAGCAAGACTATCGGAATATGTACCAACCAAAACACTATCCGTTTTGTCGCCCTTTTTACAGGAAAATAATATTGTTGTTATTCCGAGTATTATTAAAAACAGCTTTTTCTTCACGATTAAACTTTTGATATTACAAATATAGCGAGGAAAAACCAGTAAAAATATTTTTGTCGGTTGGCTTTATCTGATTAAAGATACATTCCCTTTTTTACTAATAGAAGAACCATCTGTCAAATTAGCTTGAAAATTATAAACAAACACTGCTGGATCCATTTCTTTTCCTTTATACTTTCCATCCCATCCCATTGAAGCATCTGTTGTTATAAATACTTTTACTCCCCAGCGATCGAATACTTCAAAAGTTACGGATTGAATACAATTGTTGTCTAACGTTTTAAAATATAAAATATCATTCTGCTCATCTCCATTAGGCGAAAAAGCATTTGGAATAAAAACATCTCCACATTTATGCTTTACAGTTATTATTATCGAATCAGTACGACCACAAGATCCATTATCAGCAGTTATATAATATTTTGTAGTAACGGTAGGTGACGCTGTGGTTGTCGAACAAGTATTACAACTTAATGATGTTGCCGGCATCCAGGTATAGCTTGCTCCGTTGCTTGTTCCCGATATGTCAATGGTCTCTCCGGAATATATCGTTACATCTCCTGAAACTGTAATAACGGACGCAGGCAACGTATTAACTTTTATAGTTGCCTCATTGGTACATCCATTTTGATCTGTACCGATTACAGTATAAGTAGTTGCGCTATTAGGTGAAATTGTTACTATCTGTCCGGTAGATGGCGTAGTAGAAGGAGTCCAAACATAACTTATAGCTCCATTGGCAGATAAAACGGTTGAAACTCCGGCACATATAGTTTCATTTGATGTTAACGTAATAATTGGTAAAGCATATACCACCAAGTTAGCTGTAGCTTGATTGCTACATCCATTGTTATCAGTTCCAGTAATAGTGTAAGTCGTATTATTTATTGGAGATGTTGTTATAGATGTTCCTTTCGTGTTGTTTAATATTATTGATGGGTTCCATACATAGATATTGGCTCCTATGGCAGACAGTGTTGTACTTGCTCCACTACAAATAGAAACATTGGCAGGAATAATGGTGATAGTAGGCAGTGAATTAACATTAACCTTAGCTGTAGTTGTATTATAACATCCTTTGGCATCTGTGCCAATTACGCTGTACGTGGTTGTTGAAATTACAGTAGCTGTAACTGTATTGGTTATATTGGAAGATAATCCCGTATTAGGATTCCATTGATAATTTATTGGCAAAGACGCAGATGTGCCTGTTACTGATAACATTGTACTATTTCCTGAACAGACAGTTATAAGTGATGGACTGGCATATATTACCGGCAAAGGGTTCACTGAAACATAAACAGATACATTATTAGAACTCATGCAACCATTGTTATCTATCCCGCTAATTGTATAAGTAATGCCTGATGAAGGAGTAGAAGTAACTACCGAGCCTGTGTTCGAACTTAAACTTGTTGCCGGATTCCAAGTATAAATTAAAGCACCTGTTACTGAAAGAACTGTACTATTACCCAGACAAACGGTTGTACTGGAAGAAACAACAAGTGTAGGTAAGGGAAGTGCATTTACATCTACAGTTACTGAAACAGATGCATCACAGGACGTTTCTGTAACAGTGTAAGTAGTATTAATTGTTGGTGTAGCAATGACAACGGAACCATTAATGGATTCGAAAACAACTGAAGAAGGCGACCAGCTATAGCTTCCATAGGACCCAATTACCGATACAACTCTGGAAGATCCTAAACAAATAGTTGAATTTGCAGAAATGGCTAATGTAGGAGAGCCAACCACCGATACAAGGGTTGTTGCTTTGTTTGTACAGCCGCTTGCAGAAACCAGATAAGCTGTGGTTGCCCCTGGAGTGCTTATTACAGTGGAACCTGTAGCTGAGTTAAGGTAAGTAGAAGGAGACCATGTATATTTAGAAACGGTTGTGCTTGTAATACCTCCAATAACTGTTAATGTGGTTGCTATGCCTGCACAAACTGATACACTGGGACTTATATGTAACGGACAACAAGCTTTGCTTTGTGTCGGAACATCGTTCTCAACGTAGGTATTGGCTGTTTGATCTATAACCGTTGGCGTTATTGTAGTAGCAGTTGCTGTTATGACGGAAGATATTATTCCATTTGGAATAGTTTCGGCATAATTGACTATTGCTTCTCCACAACCCGTTGCTCCACTTGAATCTGTTTTTGAAAGAGATTGAGTAAGAGTACTGGTAAGTCCGCCTCCTGCTATAACATAACCGCCATCTTTCGCTTGAATAACAGATTGTGCATGATCTTCAGTTCCCACCTTTCCAAACTCTCTCTGCCATATAAAACTGCCGGATGCATTTATTTTGGCTATGTATTGCTGATAATCTGCACCGCTGGCTGAACCGGCTACAGGATCGGAAAAACCGACCACTATATAATTATTTTGTGCATCCTGTATAACTTCCGTTGCTTCATCCTGATCTGAAAAACCCCATACTTTTGTCCATTGAATAACTCCTAAAGCATCTACCCTTAACAAAAGAAAATCCCGGTCTTCAGCAGGGTTGTATGGTCCCTGCCATCCCGAAACAACATAACCTCCATCTGATGCTTGAATAATGGTATGCGGAAATGCCGATATACCAGAGCCATAGCTTTTCGACCAACTAGTAACTCCATTGCTATCAGTTTTTATGATTACAACATTTCCATAATCTCCAGAAACAGTACCTGCCATTACAAATCCATTGTCACTAGTTTGACATACAGGTCCTCCCCATCCGGTATTTGCATAGTTCTTTGCCCAAATTAAATTTCCACTCTTATCAATTTTTAATAAGCCTATTTTTGAATTCATACCATATGATAATACATAATTTCCAGAAGTAGTCTGCTGAATAGCCATAGACACTTCATCCGTTAATTCGTAACCGGTATTCGGAAAAACTTCATCACCGGAACCATAACTTTTTGACCATACTAAATTGCCATCTTTATCTGTTTTTATAACTAATATTAAACATTCAGCAGAGCCTGATGAACCAAAACTCCCATTATCAGCTAAGCATGCCATAATAAATCCTGAATCAGCCGTTTGTACAACGGTATTAGGCCATAATTCACCCGAACCCGACATATCGCTATAATAGTTTATCCATAATGGATTTCCTTGTTTATCAACCTTTGTAAGAGAAGCATTAGGCCAACTAATACCAGAAAATACATAACAAGTATCATAAGTTTCTTTAACTGAGAAGGCATTACATAAGAAACTTGGACCAAATCCCAATTGAAAAGTTTGAGAGAAACAATTAGCTAAAAAGAAAAAAAAGAAACAATTTATCCAAAGAATCTTTTTGAAGATTGTTTTCATGAGTAATTAAGTTTATCGTTTTTTAAAAATAGTATTTGATAATTCTTCACACAAATATTTTATTTTCATAACTAAATGTTCTAAAATGTATTATTTTAGAATAATTTTCAAATTAATGAATTATTACACTTATAATAAGACTATATGAAAACACCTTCTTCTGAATTATACGATCTGGTTAAATCCCTTAATCAATCGGAGAAAAGGTATTTTAAACTATACGCCTCCTTTAATAAGGAAAGCACATTTTATGTAAAATTATTTGATGTAATAAAAAAACAAGAAGAATACGATGAAGGTATCATAACTAAACTCTTTAAAGAAAGAAAATTTATAAATTTTTCAGTTATTAAGTCTAATTTATATGACTTAATACTTAAAAGTATGAGGAGTTATCATTCTTCCTCTTCAGTAGAATACAAGTTAAATGAAATGTTTTTGAATGCAGTCTTTTTGCATAAAAAAGGATTGCACGCTCAGCAAAAAAAAATCTTAGATAAGGCTAATAAAATAGCAGCTCATTATGACATGAGCTGGTATGTGGTTAATATACTTGGTAAATATCTATGGTTGTCTGATTATCCTTCCTTTCAGAAAAGCAAAGAAGAAATCGAAACCCTTTATAAACAATTTTTATTTGAAATTGAAAAGCATAACGAATTACACAAATATATATTATCAGCCTATCAGGCATATTCTTTATCAAAGAAGCACAGAGAAAACCGAGGCACTGTTATATTGAACCAGTTTCATCCTTTAATTTATAACATTAAGAAAATTGAAAAAAATCCCGCCATGTCTTATTGGTCGTTATACTTTTTATATGCTACCTGTTGTTTTTATTATTCAACCTGCCACAATCATACTAAAGAAATGAAGTATTGCCAGAAAATACTTTCACTGATTGAAAAGAATCAACACCAGATAAAGGAAAACACAGATCTATATGTTGTTGCTTTGAATAACTTGAATAATGTTATGATTAGATTAAAAAAGTTTGACGGTATTTTAATCAACATTCAAAAGCTAAGAAATATTAAGAGTACTTCAAAACGAATTGCAAGCAGAATATTTTTTTCTGCAAATAATCTGGAATTGTCAACTTATGTATTAACGAAACAATACGAAAAGGGGCAGCTATTGTTAGATAAAATCCGAAAAGAACAAAGCATTAATAACATTGATCCCAATGCAATTGATAGAAAATACCAGATTGCCTTTATTTTTCATCAGTTCAATATTTACTTTGGTTTAAAAAACTATTCAAAAGCTTTTAAGAGTTTGAATTTAATATTTAACGTAAAAGACATTGAAACTATAAGACCGGATATTTATTGCATTTCTAAAATTCTTTCTGTGGTGGTAAGTTATAAAATGAATGATATAGAACTTCTTGAAAACACGTATAAATCAGCTTTAAATTACTTGACAACAAGAAGAAAGATGAAAAAATTCGAATCAATCTTCTTGAATTTTGTAAAGAATCTTTTTGAAGCGGTATTAATTGCTTTTTAAGAATA
>Ga0206913_1197_pt1 | contig 10640 bp, 9 predicted proteins | sample Alteio_BWOrgHeat_72_FD_152942 | JGI IMG/M metagenome (GOLD analysis project Ga0206913, IMG submission 152942) | Enriched cells from forest soil in Barre Woods Harvard Forest LTER site, Petersham, Massachusetts, United States -... | ecosystem: Environmental > Terrestrial > Soil > Temperate forest > O... | reverse complement strand
CGTTTGCGAAATTTTTGTAAGCGAATACAAAGATACTTCCTGGCAAAAACCTGTGAGACTAAATGATGAAATTAATCTGAAAGGATATTCATCCACACAACCCGCAATCGGTTACAATGATTCTATTGGTGAAATACTTTTTTTCTCTTCCGACCGACCGGGAGGGCAAGGTAAAATGGACATCTGGGCAAGCAACATTTCCTCTAACGGCACTTATGGAAAACCATATAATCTTGGCAAAACAGTTAATTCCATTGATGATGAGGTGACTCCTTTTTATTGTAACAGGTGTCAGGCACTTTACTTTAGTTCTGACTGGCACAAGGGACTTGGCGGATTTGATATTTTCGAATCTTTTTTGAAAGGAAATAAATTTTCCGAACCTCAAAACCTTGGATATCCTGTTAACTCTTCCTACAACGATCTTTATTTTACGGTTAACAATAAAAACACGAGGGCTTATCTTACATCCAACCGACCGGGGTCTTTTTATTTAAAAAACGAAACCTGCTGCAACGATATTTTCAGAATTGATCTTCCGGCAAAAGACAGTGTGCCGGAGCCTCCGGTTATTGACAGTGCAAAAACCGTTATTACACAAATAAAGTTATTGGTTCCGCTTACATTGTATTTTCACAACGATGAGCCAGATAGCAAAACACTCAACACTACTACCACAAAAAATTATCAAAAAACATTTGACGATTATATAGGTCTTAAAGACAAATATGAATCGGAATATTCAAAAGGATTAAAAGGCGATGCAAAAGAAAAAGCTGGTGACGACATTGATAACTTTTTCGAAGATTCAGTAGAAGCAGGTATGCAGAACCTGGAAAAGTTTGCACAATTACTGGTGAAAGTTTTGCAAAATGGAGAACAGGTAAAAATAACCATGAAAGGTTATTGCAGTCCGCTGGCATCTACCGACTATAACATCAACTTAGCCAAACGAAGAATTTCAAGCTTGAAAAATTACATTATTGAATATCAAAATGGCATTTTTAATCATTACATCAACAACAGTAATCCCAACGAAGGCAAATTGGAATTGTTTGAAGAAGACATCGGGGAACTGAAAGCAAGCTCAGAAGTGAGCGATAATCCAAACGATGTCAAAAATTCTGTTTACAGCCGTGCTGCTGCTTTAGAAAGAAAAATCCAGATCATTGCCATATCCACTCAACCACTGCTGAAAAAATAAGATTCGATTTTTTAATAAGAATAACTTTAATCAATCTTCTTTTTTCAATAAATAAATATCTTGAATTATTCGTTTCATTTCAAGAGGCAAAGTTCCTTTGTATATTCCACGAATGTGCTTGTTTTTATCAACTAACAATACGTATTCAGTATGTAAAAATTGTGTCGAATCTTTTGTAAAACCTAATTCTTCTTCAGCAAAATAAGAAGTACGAGCGAGAGAATAAATCTGAGATTTACTTCCGGTGAGCAAATGCCAGTTCGGATTATTTATCTGTTGATCGTCTGCATACTTTTTTAACTGTGTAACAGAATCAACCCAAGGCATTACTGAATGGGATAAGATTAATACATCATTGTCTTTTTCAAATGTATCACTAACCGCTTTTAAATTATGCATCATATTTGGGCAAATGCTACTACATGTAGTGAAAAAGAAATTGGTAATATAAATTTTGTCTTTTACTGTTTCATTAGTTATTGCTTCTCCGTTCTGATCTTTAAAAGAAAAAGAAGCAATGGAGTGAATTGTATCTGAATCAGCAACATTCCACAAAGGAGTAAAATCAGGAGTATTGTAATATGGCAACTTATCTTTTTTGTCAATACATGATGACAAAAAAACAAAAACAAAAATGGCTTTAATTATTTTTCTCCAATACATTTACACAGTGTTTAGTGCCGGTAAGCCCATATTGTCTTCCGTTTGTAGCAAAATAGTTGGCTTTTATTTTTCCATTTGCATACCACATTCGCTGCATGCCATCTTCATAACCATTTTTGAAATTAAAATCCCTGAATAACAATCCATCACTTTGCCATTCTTCAACATTCCCATCAAACTCATCATTTTTATAATGATAAATAAATTTTTGTTTACCATCTTCCCACCAACCTTTGTGTTCGCTTTCATATTTGCCACTTTCAAAATATCGTACTTCTTTTAACTGTTTGTTTGGGTACCATTGCCGGCATATTCCGTCCTTCTTGCCATTCAAATAACGGTCAATAAAAAGAACGTCATTATTATTTAATGAATATACAATGCCAGTAATAGGCACAGAGCCAATAGATGAAATACCACCCTTCGTAGTTATGACAACAGAATCGGCATTGTAACAAGCAGAACTATTTTTCTCATTATAATCACACGAAAATAAAACGAGAATGAAAGATGCAAGTGCATTAAAACGTAACAGTGCCTGCATTTCCGTAAAATCCACTTCCGTTTATGTAAGGATCGGCAGAAGTAATATGATAATGATAAATACCGCTTGGGTAGTCAGCTGTTAAGCTTGTGTGACCATGATACGCATCTAAATTTGAATTGGTAATCGTAACTCCATGTTCAACGGGACCATAAACAGGGTAACCATCCAGCAAAAAGCCTAATAAGGCACTGTCGCCTTTATTGGCAGTTAAATACAATGGCTCCACATGATAATGGTATCCACCCATTTGCTGAGGATGTCCATTGTACTGATCAAAAGAATTAATTTCAGTTGTGAGCGGCTGATTTGGTCCTGCATACTGATTGTAAAATGGTACTCCATTGAGGGAAACCCCAATTGGTCCCAATGGTGTTGCAGCAGGATTGCTTGAAGCAGTTGGAGTTAAAGGAATTTTAAAGACTATATTTTGAGAAGCAATTTTATTGGGATTTTGAGACCAGTTTGCGTTAGTTCCATTGTACGCTTCATACTTGGTAGAAGACCACTGAGTTCCCTGAAAGTAAGGACTTTTATGGTCTGGAACTCCGGTAGTTTTAATTACTATATAACTTCCGTCAACATAAATATCAGTTGCTCCGTAAATTTTTTGATATGGAGCAGGAATACTCACTGTGTTGGTGGTAGTTGTAGATGTTGTACTTGTAGTAGTATCTTTTTTACAAACTGACAAGAATAACACTATTGAGCACAAACCAACTAGTAAAAAACCTTTTTTCATAAAATTAATTTTAGGGAATATAAAATTAGTTAAAATCTAAACTCCTTCACAGTATCCACAAAGCATTTTACTTTATCCTTTTCAATGTCAGGATACAAACCATGACCAAGATTGGCAATGTAATTTTGCGGACCGAAAGCTTTTAACATTTTAATGGTTTCCTTTTTTATTGTGCTAAAATCAGAATACAAAAGACAAGGATCCATATTTCCCTGAAGTGTTTTGTTTGGAATCAGATGGCGAGATTCTGCAATCTCCATGTTCCAATCCAAGCCAATAGTATTACATTTTAATTGTCCCATTTCTTTGCGAGCGAAAAAAGCTCCTTTAGCAAAAACTGTCATCGGAACTTCAGTAATTGCATCACAAATTTTTGAAATGTATTTCAAAGAAAACTCTCTGTATTGGTCGGGACTTAATATTCCTGCCCACAAATCAAATAGTTGCAACATATCAGCACCAGCTACAATCTGTCCTTTTAAATAATTAGTTGTACTGTCAGTAATCTTTTGCAAGAGTTGATGAGCCAGTTGGGGATGAGTATATAAAAACCGTTTCGCTTTTGAAAAAGTTTTCGATCCGCTTCCTTCAATCATATAAGAAAGAATTGTCCATGGAGCACCAGCAAAACCAATCAAAGGAACTCTTCCATTCAATTCCTTTTTTGTGAGTTTAATTGCATCCAGCACATAATGTAAGTCTTCTGCTTTTGTAACCTTAAGGTTATTGATATCCTTTTCACTTGCTATAGTTTTCTCAAACCAGGGACCTTTGCTTTCGATCATCTGGTAAGGTAATCCCATTGCTTCCGGAATTACCAGTATATCCGAAAAAATAATGGCGGCATCCACTCCCAATATATCCACCGGCTGTATCGTCACTTCGCAGGCGAACTCAGGAGTTTCTACCAATTCTTTAAAGCCTTTCATTTTCTTTCGCACTTCTCTGTATTCGGGAAGTACACGTCCTGCCTGCCGCATCAGCCAAACGGGAGTACGTTCAATCACTTCTCCTTTCGCAGCTCTCAGAATTAAATCATTTTGTAACTTCATGGAACAAAAATAGTAAATTCGCAATGAGAGATTTAGATTAAAAAAATGATACAAATAGAAGCTTATAAACCAAAAAATAAGATCAGGATTGTTACGGCTGCCTCGCTATTCGATGGGCACGATGCTGCCATTAACATCATGCGAAGGATTATACAGGCAAGCGGTGCAGAAGTAATTCATTTAGGGCATGATCGTTCTGTAAAAGAAATTGTGGATTGCGCCATACAAGAAGACGCTCAAGCAATTGCCATCACTTCTTATCAAGGTGGACATGTGGAATTTTTCAAGTATATGTTCGATTTATTGAAAGAAGCCGGCTGCAGTCACATTAAAATTTTTGGGGGCGGTGGTGGAACAATTCTTCCGAGTGAAATGGAAGAGTTGCATAAATACGGTATTACCAGAATTTATTCTCCCGATGACGGCAGATCAATGGGTTTGCAGGGAATGATCAATGATATGCTTCAGAAGTGCGACTTTCCAACAGGTGCGAATATAAATGGAGAAATAAAAACACTTTCAAAAAAAGATGCAAAATCAATTGCAAAAATAATTTCTGCAGCTGAAAATTTCCCAACAGAATCAAAAGCCATACTGAAAGAAATAGATGAAATTGCCATAAAGAAAAAAATTCCCGTCCTCGGAATTACAGGAACAGGCGGTGCAGGAAAATCCTCTTTAGTGGATGAGTTGGTGAGAAGATTTTTAATTGATTTTAAAAACAAAACAATTGCAATAATTTCTGTTGATCCTTCCAAACGCAAAACGGGCGGTGCATTGCTTGGCGACAGGATAAGGATGAATTCCATTTCGAACGACAGGGTTTATATGCGTTCACTGGCAACACGCCAAAGTAATCTGGCACTTTCAAAATATGTACAGGAAGCTGTAAACGTAGTAAAAGTTGCTGGTTATGATTTAATTATTCTCGAAACTTCCGGAATCGGGCAAAGCGATACCGAAATCCTCGACCATTCGGATGCTTCGTTGTATGTGATGACTCCTGAGTACGGTGCAGCAACACAGTTGGAAAAAATTGATATGCTCGATTTTGCAGACATTGTTGCACTCAACAAATTCGACAAACGAGGTGCACAAGATGCTTTGCGAGATGTTAAGAAGCAATACAAACGCAACCGTCAAGCTTTTGATTTGGCTGATGAAAAAATTCCGGTATTCGGAACCATTGCTTCGCAGTTCAATGATCCTGGAATGAATACGCTTTACAAAGCGGTGATGAATAAAATTTCAGAGAAAACAGGAATTAAATTCAACTCGCAGATGACAGCTACCAACGAGATGTCGGAAAAAATTTACATTATTCCACCTGCCAGAACACGCTACCTGAGTGAAATATCGGAGAACAACCGCGGATACGATGAATGGGTGGATGAACAAGCTGAGATTGCAAATAAATTATATGGAATCCACAAATCCATTGAAACACTTAGCGGAAGTAAAGTTGATGATAAAGATCGCCTGATAAAAAAACTACAGGAAGTTTATACAGAAACAGAATTAAAATTCGATAACCAGTGTAAAAAAATTATTGCCGACTGGCCTAAAAAAGTAAAAACTTATAAAGACGAATTTTATTCTTTTAAAGTCCGTGGTAAGGAAATTAAAATTAAAACGCATACAGAAAGTCTTTCACATACACAGGTTCCGAAAGTTGCCACTCCTCGTTACGAAGCCTGGGGAGATATTTTAAAATGGAGTTTGGAAGAAAATGTTCCCGGAGAATTTCCTTATGCTGCAGGAGTTTATCCTTTCAAGCGGACTGAAGAAGACCCGACAAGAATGTTTGCCGGTGAAGGTGGACCGGAAAGAACCAACAAACGATTCCATTATGTTTCGCGAGGATTGCCTGCTAAACGTTTGTCAACAGCATTTGACAGCGTAACCCTTTACGGTCGCGATCCGGATTACCGCCCTGATATTTATGGAAAAATTGGCAACTCAGGCGTTTCTATTTGTTGTTTAGATGATGCAAAAAAATTATACAGCGGATTTAATTTAGCTGATCCGAAGACATCAGTTTCCATGACCATTAACGGTCCTGCTCCTACCCTAACTGCATTTTTTATGAATGCGGCTATTGATCAGCAATGCGAAATCTACATTAAACAAAATGGTTTAGAAAAAGACGTAGAAAAAAAGATCGAAGACATTTTCAAAAAACGCGGAGTAAAACGTCCGAAATACCAGGAAGATCTTCCAAAAGGGAATGACGGACTTGGCTTGGCGTTGCTTGGTGTCACTGGTGACCAGGTTTTACCGAAAGATGTTTACGAAAAAATAAAAACAGAAACACTCAAGCAGGTTCGGGGAACAGTGCAGGCAGATATTTTGAAAGAAGATCAGGCACAGAATACGTGCATTTTCTCTACAGAGTTCGCATTAAGAATGATGGGAGATGTGCAACAATATTTCATTGAAAAAAATGTTCGGAATTTTTATTCTGTTTCCATTTCCGGTTATCACATAGCTGAAGCGGGTGCCAATCCGATTACACAGCTTGCCTTTACACTTTCCAACGGCTTTACTTACGTGGAATATTACCTGAGCCGTGGGATGAAAATTGACGATTTTGCTCCCAACCTCTCTTTCTTTTTCTCCAACGGAATTGATCCGGAATATGCAGTAATTGGAAGAGTTGCCAGGAAAATATGGGCAAAAGCGATGAAGTTAAAATATAAAGCCAATGAACGTTCACAGATGCTGAAGTACCATATTCAAACTTCAGGGCGCTCGCTGCACGCACAGGAAATTGATTTTAATGATATCAGAACGACCTTACAAGCTTTGTATGCGATTTATGACAACTGTAACTCACTTCACACCAATGCTTATGATGAAGCTATTACTACTCCTACAGAAGAAAGTGTACGCAGAGCAATGGCAATTCAGTTGATTATTAACAAAGAATTAGGTTTGGCGAAAAATGAAAATCCTTTGCAAGGATCTTTTATTATTGAAGAATTGACCGACTTGGTTGAAGAAGCTGTTCTATTGGAGTTTGACAAAATTACCGAACGTGGCGGAGTGCTTGGAGCAATGGAAACCATGTACCAACGTGGAAAAATACAGGAAGAAAGTTTGTATTATGAAACATTGAAACATACAGGAGAATTTCCAATCATTGGCGTTAATACTTATTTGTCATCAAAAGGTTCACCCACTATTTTACCGAAAGAAGTTATCCGCGCTACACAAGAAGAAAAGGAATATCAAATTACCATGTTAAAAGAACTTCACAAAGGCAGCGAAAAAGTATCAGAGCAGCTTCTTCGCAACTTGCAATTAGCAGCAGTTCAGAACAAAAACATTTTTGAAAAACTGATGGAAGCTGCTAAATATTGTTCTCTTGGGCAAATCACTTCTGCTTTGTTTGAAGTGGGTGGACAGTATAGAAGGAATATGTAAAATATCTATGTCTCAAACTATCGCAGAATTAGAAGAAGAAATTGCGCAGAAAGACAAAGAGCTTTTCAGGCTATCGCTTGTTGCAAGTAAAACAAACAATGCCATTGTGATAATGGATAGCGAAGGCAATCTGGAATGGCTTAATGAGGCATTTACTACATTCAGTGGATATACACTGCCCGACCTTTTTAAAGCGAACGTAAAAACAATTTTTGAACTTAGCACCAATACTGACTTTAAGCAAATATTTAATAAATGTGTTACCGACAAAAAACCCGTTGTATATGAATCGAAGCATATTGGAAAAAACAGTCAAAACATTTGGATTGCAAATTCACTCACTCCCATACTTGATGAAAATGAAGAGATCATAAAATTTATAATTATTGCAACCGATATTACAGAGCGAAAAATTGCGGAAGACATTATCAAAGAAAAAAACAAAGACATAACGGACAGCATTAAATATGCTAAGCGGATTCAGGAAGCAATACTTCCTCCTGATAAACTTGTGCAGCAATACCTGCCTGAAAGTTTTATTCTTTATAAACCCAAAGACATTGTAAGCGGTGATTTTTACTGGATAGAAAAAGCAGGAGATAAAATATTATTTGCAGCCGTTGATTGCACTGGGCATGGAGTTCCCGGAGCATTTGTAAGCATTGTGGGACATAACGGATTGTCTCGTGCTATTAATGAATTCAAAATAACTCAACCATCTTTAATTCTTGATAAGTTGAATGAAATTGTGGGAGAAACATTCAGGCAGGAAGACAACAAAGAAGTGAAAGACGGAATGGACATAGCACTTTGCTCAATTGATTTTAAAAACCAAACATTGGAATATGCTGGAGCAATGAATTCTCTTTATATAATCAGCAATAATGAGTTAAAAGAAATTAATGCTGACAAGCAGCCTATTGGCGCATTCGACAACAGAAAAAACTTCACCAATCATTCAATAAAACTAAAATCAGGTGATCACATTTATATTTTTTCAGATGGTTATTCTGATCAGTTTGGCGGACCAAAAGGGAAAAAATTTCTGTATAAACGATTCCAGGAACTATTATTATCTATTCACGCAAAACCTATGAAAGAACAAAAAGAAATTCTTGATAAAACGATTATGGATTGGAAGGGTAATTATGAACAACTAGATGATATTTTGGTGATTGGAGTAAAAATATAAATTGAAAGGCTTTATTCATTTACCAGGTTAATTGTATGGCAAGCCACTGTTGCAGCAGTTTCTGTTCTTAACCTACTGTTACCGAGACTGATTTCCTGAAAATTGTTTTTATGTGCAAGATCAACTTCTGCTTTTGAAAAATCTCCTTCAGGACCAATTAAAATCAATGCATTTTTATTCTTCTGATAAACTGTTTTCAAACTCTGCTTTGGAAGATCAAAGCAATGAGCAATAAATCTTTGCCCTGAAAAATCTTGTTTGATAAATTGATCAAACGAAACCATTTCATTTATTTTAGGAAGATACGCCTTGACAGATTGTTTCATGGCAGAAACAGCTACTTTATTTAACCTTTCGGTTTTAACAATTGTTCTTTCCGAATGTTCGCATTTTATGGGAGTAATTTCATCAATCCCAATTTCAGTAGCTTTCTCAACAAACCATTCAAACCTTTCTATATTTTTTGTCGGAGCAACAGCTAAATGCAAATAATAATTTCTCTTGCCAAAATCCTTTTTTATTTCTGTAATTTCCACCTCACATTTTTTAGGATTTGCATCTAAAATTTTTGCAGAATAAAATCCTCCTGCTCCATCAATTAACTGAATGATGTCTCCTTCTTTAAGCCTTAAAACCCTGATACAATGTTTTGATTCTTCTTCAGAAAGCGTATAACTATTGGAGTTGATGTCAGGAGTATAGAATAAGTTCATTATTAAGTTATTTAACGACAAGAATGTCTTCTTTTCGGATATTACATGCTTTCAGCCATTGGTCTAATCCCGCCTGATTGCAGTTACTGAACATGCCACCAAATTCTCCAGGACAAGCGCTTGAATAGCCGTTGACACATTTTATGTTTAAACTTTGAGAAGCCACCATCGCGTCTATATTTTTAACAAAAAAAGGATCGTCATTATCTGCTATGTAAGCAATTGCTTTATAGTTTTTAAAATCGTACGATTTAATTTTTGAAACTAAAGATTGTTTATGCTGTTGTATCTCTGCTTTAGCCGTAGTGCCTACTTTTTCAGGATTGAATAAATTATCAATTATGCACAACAATGCCAAACCATATATTAACCATTTTTTTTGTTTTATAAAAAACAACGCACCCAATAAAAGAACCATGAATAGTTGCACATGAACAAATCTTGGAACCACACGCATGGCACTCATACCAGGCAGTTCAAAAATAATCCTGTAAAGCGTTAATCCTCCTGCTGTTTTTGTAAATAGCAAAAAAGTAATTGCACAGGTAATTGCAAGAGCTAACGGTAAAAAATCAATCGGTTGTTTTTTTCTTTTTTGAATGAGCAAGTAAATAACCGGTTGGACTGGTGGTTCCTATGGTGTCGGAAATCGTATAAAATTATCATACACTCGTGCATTGATAACTGCTGCATTGAATGGGACTCTTGAAAAAGTCAAATTTGAAACACTACCGGTTTTTAACCTGCATGTTCCTGTTAATTGTCCTAATGTACCTTCTGAAATTTTAAATCCACGAAACATTTGGAAAGATAAAGATGCATATGACACAAAAGCAAACAGCTTGGCTGCATCTTTTATCAAAAATTTTGATCAGTATGCTTCTGATGCAAATAAAGAAATTTTAGATGCAGCACCTAAAGTGGCTATTAATGCATAAGGAGCATAGTGTGATTTGGAAGTAGTCTGTTATTAAAATGAAAAATACTTTCTAAATCAATTCTTTGTATTACATTAATGCCATTAATTTATGAGCATTTTTGTAATATGATAGCTCGGATAATCATTCCTCTTGGTTTATTAATCTTTGGAATATTTTATTTCTG
>Ga0206913_1196_pt1 | contig 10708 bp, 8 predicted proteins | sample Alteio_BWOrgHeat_72_FD_152942 | JGI IMG/M metagenome (GOLD analysis project Ga0206913, IMG submission 152942) | Enriched cells from forest soil in Barre Woods Harvard Forest LTER site, Petersham, Massachusetts, United States -... | ecosystem: Environmental > Terrestrial > Soil > Temperate forest > O... | reverse complement strand
GAAATTGCTCCCGGGAAAAACAGGGGCGTTTATTTGATGGGACATCTTGCCGCAATACACGACGCCATTCCGGAAATACTGGGATTCGGCAAGAAAGCCTATCCCGAACTCGCTGCTATTTTTATAACTGCTCCGGATAAAACCGTTGATAAAATTCCAACCGTTTCGGAGCTTCGGCTTATCTGGACTTCGGTTCACGACAGATTAAAAAATGAATTTTCAAATATTCCGGCAGAGAACTGGTTCAAGCGTCATGAGTCCATGACCGATGCAGACTTCGAAAAAGATCCGGCCCGGAATAAAATGAGTGTACTATTAAACCGTACAAATCACTTCGCTTACCATTTTGGACAATTACGTCTGTTAAAGTAGTACGCATTATCTTCGCCGATCTAACAAATTAACCATGAAAAGAGTCGCAATCACAGGATTGGGAGTACTGACGCCGTTGGGTAATACGGTCAATGAATTCTGGGAGAATATTGTTGAAGGAAAAAGTGGCGCGGGACCCATTACCAAATTTGATGCGTCCAAATTTAAAACCAGGTTTGGCTGTGAAGTAAAAGGATTTCATCCGGAAGAACACTTCGATAAAAAAGAAATTAGAAAATATGATCTCTTTTCTCTTTATGCCATGGCAGCCAGTGACCAGGCCCTGGCGGATGCGGGACTGAATCCCGCAACTATGAAAGATGAAGAACTCTATGACATTGGTGTGATCTGGGCTTCTGGTAACGGTGGTATCGGAACTTTCGAACAACAGTTAAAAGAATTCTATGCAGGTGACGGAACGCCCCGTTTCAATCCTTACTTCATTCCAAAAATGATTGTGGATATTGCTGCCGGTGCAATTTCTATACGTCACAGACTCTACGGTCCGAATTATTGTACCGTATCTGCATGTGCATCATCCAACACAGCCCTCATCAATGCTTTTGATACTATACGGTTGGGAAAGGCCCGCATCATGGTCGCTGGTGGTTCTGAAGCGGCCATCACGCCATCTTCCGTCGGCGGATTTAATGCATCCCAGGCATTATCGAAAAGAAATGATATTCCCGAAACTGCTTCCAGGCCCTTTGACAAAGACCGGGACGGATTCGTGATTGGTGAAGGGGCCGCCGCCCTGATACTGGAGGAATGGGATCACGCGATAAAGAGAAATGCCCATATTTACGCAGAAATGGTTGGAGGCGGCATGGCTGCCGATGCCTATCATTTAACAGGAACGCATCCCGAGGGACTCGGCGCCAAACTATGTATTTCAAGAGCACTTAACGACGCCGGCTTAGGACCTTCTGATATTGATTATATCAATGCACATGCAACATCTACCGGCATCGGGGATATCAGCGAAATGAAGGGTGTCGAAAGCGTTTTTGGAGACCAGCAGGTTCATATCAGCGCGACGAAATCCATGACGGGTCATTTACTTGGCGCCGCCGGAGCGGTTGAAGGCGTCATCAGCGTTCTCTCTGTTAAACATAATATCATTCCCGGTACGATCAATACAGTAAATATTGATGAACATATTCCCGCCAATTTAAATATCGTCATCGGCAAATCGATTCAGCGTACAGTGAATTACAGCCTCAACAATACTTTTGGTTTTGGTGGCCATACGGCTAGTTCCATTTTCAAGAAAGCAACGAATTAATTATTAAGGATTAAGGATTAATGATCAACTGTTTTGTTAATAATTGATAGTTAAAAAAAGATGTTCACAACATGTGATTTAGTTTTTACTCTTTAATGCATCAGCTTTTGTAGTATTGTATTGTTCGTTCACATACTTGTTGCGGTTCATCCCACCGAAAGCGGGAATGATTAAAAGGGAACCGGGTGAGAATCCCGGGCTGACGGGCAACTGTAAGTAACATGAACGTTTTAACCACTCCCTAATCCATTGTCACGCCGATGGCGTGACGAGAAGGAAGGATAAAACGGTTACAAGCCAGGAGACCTGCCGTTGACAGTATTTGTTTGGAACCTTCCCGAATAAGGTTTCGCATAGATAGGCCGCTCATTCTTTCGTGAATCGTCGACTCCATCTTCGCTGAATCTATTATTAACTCATTTAATCAGAACCATGCAAGAGCAGGATGAATTATTATTGAGAGAAAACAAAGACCGCTTCGTAATCCTCCCCATCAATTACCCGAGGATCTGGGAAATGTATAAAAAACATGAAGCGAGTTTCTGGACGGCAGAGGAAATCGATCTCAGTGGTGATATGAAAGACTGGACATCCCTTAATGATGGGGAGCGACACTTTATCAGTCATGTACTGGCATTTTTTGCAGCGAGTGATGGCATCGTCAACGAAAACCTGGCCGTCAATTTCATGAGTGAGACGCAACTCCCGGAGGCACGCTGTTTTTATGGCTTTCAGATTATGATGGAAAATATCCACGCTGAAACCTATGCCCTGCTCATTGACAGTTATATAAAAGATCCGCAGGAAAAATACCGGTTGTTCCATGCAATTGAAACGGTTCCGGCTGTAAAGAAAAAAGCAGAGTGGGCTTTACGCTGGATACAGAACGGCAGTTTTGCAGAGCGTCTGGTAGCTTTTGCTGCGGTAGAGGGTATTTTTTTCAGTGGCAGTTTCTGTTCCATTTTCTGGTTGAAGAAAAGAGGACTCATGCCAGGTCTTACATTCAGCAATGAACTCATCAGCCGGGATGAGGGGCTGCATTGTGAATTCGCCTGTTTGCTATATGGCATGCTGAATCACAAACTTTCTCATGAGTCAGTAGCTGCCATTATCGGAGATGCTGTAGCGATCGAAAAAGAATTTATTTCCGATGCCCTGCCGGTAAAATTAATTGGCATGAATGCAGAACTAATGAAACAATACATTGAATTCGTGGCAGACAGATGGATGAACGAACTGGGTTATCCGAAATTATTCAATGTTTCCAATCCGTTTGACTTCATGGAGATGATTTCCCTGCAGGGGAAAACCAATTTTTTTGAAAAGCGCGTGGGCGATTACCAGAAAGCCGGACTATTGTCAGCCAAAGCAGCACAGAGTTTTTCTCTCGAAGAAGATTTTTAATTTTTAAATCCATTCCCATGTTTGTAATAAAAAGAGACGGAAAAAAAGAATCCGTAAAATTCGATAAAGTAACCGCCCGTATTCAGAAACTTTCTTACAGCCTGAGTCCGCTCGTCGATATTTATGAAGTTGCCAAAAAAGCTATTGAAGGCATTTATGATGGTGTACCCACGACTGAGCTGGATAACCTGGCAGCGGAGACGGCTGCCTCCCTTACGACCAAACACCCTGATTATGCTATCCTGGCTTCGCGGATTGCCGTCAGTAACCTGCATAAAAATACCATTAAAAGTTTTTCTGCCACGATGCATAACCTGCATGGATATGCGCACCCGATAACAGGAAGAAAAATGCCTTTGATTGCCGACGATGTCATGCAGATCGTCGATGAAAATGCTGACCTGCTCGACAGCACGATCTTCTATGATCGTGATTATGGATTTGATTTCTTTGGTTTTAAAACGCTGGAAAAATCTTACCTGCTCAAGATAAACGGCCGTATCGCCGAGCGACCCCAGCATATGTATATGCGTGTCGCCATTGGTATTCATAAAACAGATATCGAGAGCGCCATCAGGACATATCATTTGATGAGTGAGCGATGGTTCACCCATGCCACTCCGACACTCTTCAACGCCGGAACGCCCAAACCCCAAATGTCATCCTGCTTTTTGCTGACAATGAAAGAAGACAGTATCGACGGGATCTACGATACGCTAAAGCAAACAGCGAAGATTTCACAGAGTGCCGGCGGCATAGGTTTGTCCATACACAATATCCGTGCAACCGGTAGTTATATCGGAGGCACGAACGGAAGCAGCAATGGTATCATTCCGATGCTGCGTGTATTCAATGATACGGCGCGTTATGTTGACCAGGGAGGTGGCAAACGCAAAGGCGCGTTTGCCATTTATCTCGAGCCATGGCATGCTGATGTGTTTGACTTCCTGGAACTCAGGAAAAATCATGGAAAGGAAGAACTGAAAGCGAGGGACTTATTCTATGCGTTGTGGATGCCTGACCTGTTTATGAAAAGAGTGGAATCCGGCGGGGACTGGAGCCTGTTTTGTCCCAATGAGGCACCCGGACTGTCCGATTGTTTTGGTGCGGAATTCGAAGAACTGTATACTCGTTATGAGACAGAAGGAAGGGCAAGAAAAAAAGTAAAAGCACAGGATCTCTGGTTTGCGATCCTCGAAGCGCAGATTGAAACCGGAACACCTTACCTGCTTTATAAGGATGCTGCCAATGGAAAAAGCAATCAGCAAAACCTGGGCACCATCAAAAGCAGCAATCTTTGTACAGAGATCCTGGAATATACGTCGCCGGAAGAGGTAGCGGTTTGTAACCTGGCCTCACTGGCCCTTCCCAGGTTTATTGTGAATGGAAAATTCGATCATCAAAAATTGTTTGAAGTGACCGTTGATGTGACGAAGAACCTCAACCGGATTATTGACGGCAACTATTACCCGATTGAAGAAGCTCGTTATTCCAACATGAAACACCGGCCTATTGGGATTGGGGTGCAGGGTCTGGCAGATACGTTCATCATGCTGCGTTTACCCTTCGACAGTGAACTGGCTAAAATGCTGAACAAAAATATTTTTGAAACCATCTATTTCGCGGCCATGACCGCCAGCAAAGAACTTGCGCGTGAACAGGGCGCCTATGAGAGTTTTGAAGGATCGCCCGTATCAAAAGGTATATTCCAGTTCGATATGTGGGGTGTGGAACCCAGTGGGCGCTGGGATTGGAAGGGATTAAAAGAAGAAGTGAAAAAATACGGAATTCGTAATTCCCTCTTGCTCGCCCCGATGCCCACTGCATCAACCTCCCAGATATTGGGCAACAACGAATGTTTTGAGCCATACACGAGTAATATTTATTCAAGGAGAGTGCTGAGTGGTGAATTTGTTATTGTAAACAAACACTTGTTAAAAGACCTTGTGCAATTGGGATTATGGAACAACGATATGAAAAATAAAATCATTGCTGCCAACGGTTCTGTCCAACATATAGATGAGATTCCCGCTGATATCAAAGAAATATACCGGACAGTCTGGGAAATCAAGCAAAGGCATTTGATCGATATGGCGGCAGACCGGGGTGCATTTATCTGCCAGTCTCAATCATTGAATCTCTTTGTAGAAAAACCTACGACAGCCAAACTTACATCAATGCATTTCTATGCCTGGAAAAAAGGATTAAAGACCGGCATGTATTATCTGCGTACACAGGCAGCCACGCAGGCTGTTCAATTCACCATTGAGAAAAAAGAAAAAACGTTACCCGTTCCCGTTAGTACGGATGGTTCAGAAATCAATAATGAATTATTGGATGGAAGTGTTTGTACCATGGAAGACGGTTGTGTGAGTTGCGGATCATAACGGTTTAGGGTTGGCGGTTGACGGTTGGCGGTTATAATGCAAATCCACCAACTCTCTTCTCCGTCTCAGCAGGTACATTTTTAATGGCTCTCTTCCACAAAATATAAGAACCCAGCAAAATGATGAATGAAACGAAAGGCATGACAAACGGTTGTCCGACGGAAAGATGAGACCAGGATGCACCGATCAAATTAATTGTAAAGCCGGCATATGCCCATTCCTTTAAAACTGAAAAACGGGTTTGCACCAGTGCTATCACTCCGATGAATTTGGCTGTACCCAGTAAATTCAGCATATAATCAGGGTAACCCAGGCTATGAAATGCCTGCACGATGGCCGGTGCATGACTAAGATATAAAACACTGCTGAGTGTCATCATGCCCGCAAAAAGAACTGTCAGAATCCAATAACTTATTTTTTTATATTTCATATAATTTTGATTGAAATGTAAAACTAATCCGAATTTGGTATACATTTGTAACCAGTATACATCTGTATACCAGTATACTCAAGGGAACCATATGCCGGAAAATTATCATTCTACCGAGTGTCAGTCAATGCTTCTGCCCGTCAGGGATGCATTGGAAGTATTAATAGGAAAATGGAAAATACCCATCATCGTTGCGCTTTCGCATGGCAACTATCGATTCAGGGAATTACACCGGCAGGTCAGTGGTATTACCACCCGTATGCTGTCAAAGGAACTAAAGGAACTCGAACTCCACGGTCTTGTCGTGCGTACTGTTTATGACAGCCTACCTGTTTCTGTTGAATATGAGTTAACGGATCACGGTAAGTCACTGCGTCCGGTCATGGATGCGTTGTATAAATGGGGTTCAACCCATCGCGATAAGTTTATAAAAAGGTCGAAGGTTAAGTGAATAAACTCCCCATTCGCCGCTGGATGAAGCTGCACTTCCTTATACTACTGTTTCCCATTCTCTCCGGTCACGCGCAGACAAAAATTTCTGTAGATATATGCGTGTACGGTGCCACGTCGGGCGGTGTGATAGCTGCCTATACAGCGGCAAAACTTGGCAAAAAAGTGGTACTCGTTACATCAGAACGTCATCCCGGCGGACTGAGCAGCGGAGGTTTGGGTAATACCGATATCGGAAACAAGATCGCGATAACCGGTCTGGCACGTGATTTTTACCGGCGGGTGGGATTGCATTATGGAAAACAGGAACAATGGATTTTTGAGCCTCATGTGGCCGAAGATATATTCAAGGCTTACATCCGGGAGGCTTCCATTACTGTGTTATTTCAGCAATCGTTGAAAGCCCTGTTCAAGAAAGGTCCGCAGATTCAGGAAATCCGAACCATTGCGATCGACGCCGGTGGCGGTCAAACTGCATATATCATTCAGGCAAAAGAATTTATCGATTGTTCCTATGAAGGAGACCTGATGGCCATGGCTTCGGTTTCATTTATGATAGGTCGTGAGAGCAACAACCAATATCATGAAACCTATAACGGCATTCAGTTACGCGATAAACACCAGTTTCCGGATGGGGTGGATCCTTATATCATTGAAGGCAAACCGGAGAGTGGTTTGCTTTGGGGTATTCAATCCTCCGAACTAAATACCAGGGGTACCGGGGATAAAAAACTACAGGCATATAATTATCGTCTATGTCTTACCGATAGTATGCAGAACCGGATTGAGATTACAAAACCTGACCATTATGATAGTAGTCATTACGAATTACTTCTCCGTTATATCAAAATAAAGAATCCCAAATCACTGGAAGATGGTGTATTGAATATTAATTTATTGCCGGAACGAAAAACTGACATCAATAATAATGGTCCTTTTTCCACAGACATGATCGGAATGAATTACGATTATCCAAATGGAAATAGCGAAACGAGGAAAAAGATAATTCAGGATCATACCGATTACGATAAAGGACTTCTGTATTTTATCGGACATGACGGAAGAATACCGGAACATTTGAGAAATGAAATGCTGACATGGGGATATCCAAAAGATGAATACATGGATAACAATCACTGGTCACATCAGTTATATATCCGGGAATCACGAAGAATGATTTCGGAATACGTCATGACGGAAGGAAATTGCACTGGCCGATTGAAAGTAGCCGATGGTATCGGACTGGCCGCTTATACAATGGACTCACACAATTGTCAGCGTGTCATCGTGCAAGGAATGGTCAAAAATGAAGGCGATGTGCAGGTAGGAGGATTCCCACCCTACCCGGTCTCATACCGTTCCATTGTACCTAAACAAAATGAATGCACGAACCTGATTGTACCCGTTTGTTTATCTGCGAGCCATATCGCATACGGTTCTATCCGGATGGAACCGGTATTCATGGTGCTGGGGCAATCATCGGCTACCGCCGCTGTGATAGCCATTGACAAACAATTACCCGTACAAGAAGTACCGGTTGATAAATTACAAAAGGAATTAAAAGAGAATCCACTTGCTTCGCATCGTATAAAATATTAGTTCGGATTTTAGAAATTGTGATAAAGAAAAATAACATGTCATGATAGAAAGTAATTACATCAACAGCGTAAAGAATCAATTTAAGCAATATAAAGTCCTGGCAGAAAAAGCCATCGATCAGGTTCCGGATGAAAAAATTGACTGGCAGTACAATCCGGAAACCAATAGTATTGCCATTATAGTAAAACATCTCGCCGGGAATATGGTTTCCCGCTTTACGGATTTTTACAACAGCGATGGTGAGAAAAAATGGAGAGACCGGGATGCGGAATTCGAAAATGAGAAGTTATCGCGCGAAAGATTAAAAGCATTATGGGATGAAGGATGGGATTGCCTGTTTCAGGTGTTAAACGGTCTATCCGCTGCTGATCTTTCGAAGGTTGTTATCATTCGAAATGAAGAACATACCGTCGTCGAAGCCATTAACAGACAACTGACCCATTATGCTTACCATATTGGACAGATTATTTTTATTGCTAAGATGGCACTTGACAATCAATGGAGAACTCTTACAATTCCGAAAAAAGCGTCCCGGGAATTTAATGCCAAAAAAGGTCTCTGATCCATAGATTGTTAATTTCGCTAACTTGTAAGGGAATCGATTAAGTGCGTTGGATATATCTATATTGTTTTGGCCTGTTCTTATGGCTTCCCGGCAAATTAAACGCCCAGCGGGTCATTTATTCTGAATCCATCAATACCCGCGCTCCCATTCGTTTCCAGGTAGTCGGGAAATCGGAAAATTTCTATTGGGTAGCAAAGCTGCAATTACAAAAATCAAAATTACATCACACGCAGGAACGCAATATCGAAATCCAGGATTTTGAATTTTTTGACAACAGACTTCATCTGCTCAGTGAACAGTTACCCGTTTATATTCCGGGAACTGTGAAACAATGGCTGATGACGGGCAATAGAGGACTGGATCAGGTTGTCAGTACTCCTTCCGGCAACAATACAAAAATTTTTTGTAATCGTTACCAGGCTAATCAAAATACTGAATCCAGATTGATCGACAGTCTGCCCTTTTCTGCGAATGGCTCTTCCATTCTTTTAGTAAGGTCGGAGAATCAGTCCTTCATATTGCTGGTTGCGTTTGAAAACACGGATCCCGAATCGACGTTTGTGCATGTACATTTATTTGACTCAGACTGGAATCCGGTATACCGGAAGGTAATTTCCAATAGTCAATTTTCCCAACCCTGCATCCAGGATGACGAGATTGGATTTCCTTCGGAAGGTTTTGATAATCTGCCTATCAAACTCGCAAATAACGGCGAATGGGGAATGGTTTTCCCTTCCCGTATCAGTCATAATTTTTCACTGTTCCATGCCTGTCCGAATGGTGAGGATTATTTTTTTAAGGAAATCGCAGTCGCTCCTTTTTATAAAATAGAAGACGTTTCCATGTACATAAACAATGACCGACAGGAAATGACCATCGGTCTTTTATCCGCGTATCGAAATACATCCCTGAAAAACGTGCAGGTGTGTAATTACTCCATGCTGGAGGGAAGATTTGATTTTGACTCTTCCTATCATTTCAACGAACAGGCCCGGGATATCAGGAGTAAAAATCTGAGTCATGAAAGTTTTATATCTGTTCCACAGGGTGGTTATATGCTTTTGAAGGAATATGGTTCATCATTTGAATTTGAAAAACCCAATATTCCTCCACTTAACAATTGGGAAACAGCCTATCTCCTGGCAAATTATTCCGAAGCAAGTTCCGGAGAAAAAGAAAGGAGACAGGGATATACGCGAAACCGGGGACTGAGTCCGATTCCTGTAGTTCGGAACAAGGGTGATCTAAATCTTTTTTATTTCCCTGCCGTGTCAAACGACAGTACCTGGAGTGCTGTATTGGAGATGGAACAACATGCCGAAACAAATAATCCTGACCTGTCCTATCTGCTGATGCCGGCAAAAAATAAATTATACCTGATATATAACAGCCAGAATGGATCTGCAGATCCTCTGGCGACTACTACAGCATTAAATACACATGGAGAAACTACAGGTGACGGCCTCGTATTCTGGAAAATGGATAAAATGCTGAATTTTCAAAATGCAAGACGATTCTCTGCTGATGAAGTGGTGGTTCCCTATTCAGGTAATCAGAGGCCGGGATTTGCCATTATCAGACTTCGTTAAACTTTACGTTAAAGCTAAGGCTTAAGGCAAAGGCAAAGCTAAGGGCTAAGGCGAAGGCCAAGGCAAAAGCGTAAGGCCCCTGCCAACTGCCAACCGTCAACCGTCAACCATCAACCATCAACCGTCAACTGTCAACTGTCAACTGTCAACTGTCAACTGTCAACTGTCAACGAATTTTATCCCTCCGCTGTTTTACTTCGCGCCAGGTCGTCAGAATAATTCCCTCGTCCATCAATGCTTTTTTAAATGCAGGATTCATCATGGCCAGTAAGTCACCTTTTCGTGTTGGACCCGAGTTGCTGATATATTTAAATTCATTTCCTGTTTCCGTACAATGCATGATCATCATTGTGAGACCCGGCTTGATTGTTTTGATTGCTTCTATATATTTCGCCGTTTTATATTCATCCAGTTTCTTATCATCCGAGGCAATATCGGCCGGAATGTCCCATCCATAACTATAATTATGGAGGTCATCCAGAACCGGGAGACCTGCAGCCCATAGCTGCTTCCCTAACATACGCATGGACTGAATCGCCGCATCGGGCAACTTCATCTGACTTTGAATCAGGACGTCTGCTCCGCCCGGAAGCATAACCGGCATATGATTTTTCATTCCTAATCTGA
>Ga0206913_1192_pt1 | contig 10961 bp, 20 predicted proteins | sample Alteio_BWOrgHeat_72_FD_152942 | JGI IMG/M metagenome (GOLD analysis project Ga0206913, IMG submission 152942) | Enriched cells from forest soil in Barre Woods Harvard Forest LTER site, Petersham, Massachusetts, United States -... | ecosystem: Environmental > Terrestrial > Soil > Temperate forest >... | reverse complement strand
GATTAGACGGGTACGGCTGTGAAAATTGCCTGGCCTTTATTCTTGGGCGGTTCGCTTTCGTCAGTTGCTTGGGCAGCAACCCTTGCGGCTATTGCGGCAAGTCCCCGACATTCGCTGGCTTGCGGGGTAGGCCAATGTGCGAGCTATGCGCGCAACGGGCACTTAAAACCACTCGGAGCTGGTACTCCAAGTCCAATCGCGGGTCAGATGCCTAACCCTGCGGTCAACGCGGACGTGCCGGGCACGTTCGTTCTCCTGGTGAGCCGGGGTGGCAGCACGCCGGTTACCTTGTATCGTTAGGCCCCTAGCCCGTGCTTCGCGAAATTCCTCACGTCCGACAAGTTGCTGGTGAGCCGCACGCCAGATGGTTTCGGTCTCAGTACTTCGAGCTGGTGGTGTGGTGCGACAGCGCCAAAGTGCCTACGGGGTTTCAGCTAGCCTACGACAAACCTCATAATCAGCGGGCAGTGACCTGGAATGCGCCGGCCAAGTACAGTCATATGGCTGTGGACGACGGAGAAAGTCGGGCGTTTCGCTACAAGGGCACGCCGCTACTCGTGGCCTCCGAGACACCGCTCGATACGACCTCGTTACAACAACGCTTTCATGCCGAGAGTGCTGCGCTTCCGCCGGACATCAGCGCTTTAGTAATTGGCAAGCTTGGGGAGTATCAGAACCATGCACCTTTGGGGGCCTAACCCCTCGGTCAACGCGGACGTGCCGGGCACGTTCGATCTTCTGGTGAGCCGCGGTGGCGGCACGCCGGTTACCTAGTATCGTTAGGCGTACATGCACTTACTCGCAGCCTTTCGACCAGTCTGGATCGGAGCAATCGCATTTGGTGTTCTGGTCGGCCTGTCCGAACTGGCGTTGTTGGTGCTCCCCAGTATTGCGAACGGCTCTCCGTTCCAAATTTGGCCGTGGGCTCTCGCGGTCATATTGCCGGCGCTAATCTCAGGGGGTGTTTGTGGCTTTTTGGCGCGGCAACATGACTTTCGGGCGGTAGCATTACTTGGCGTAATCGAGTCCGGAGCGCTGGTTGCATTAATCACTGTTAGCGAGTTCCGGGGGGGGCGTGGGCGGCGACCTTGGCGTTGGGGCCTTGGTTGTGGCCACGGTTGTGTCGACCCTAATATTGGTCATCGTCGGCGGAGCGATTGGTGGAAAGATGCGTGAATTCGGGTACGCCTAACTCGGCGGTCAACTCGGACGTGCCGGGCACGTTCGATCTCCTGGTGAGCCGCGCTGGCGGCACGCCGGTTACCTTGTATCGTTAGGGCCCACCGCGCGTATGCGCATCTACTTCTCTGAGCGGTCGGACCCTATGATCACCGGTACCGTCCATGAACTGAACGTCCTGGCTAGGCGCTTTGATGAGTTCGTGCAATCCGGTGAAATGGAGCTAGTCGTGCCAGCAAACCTGGCTGATAGTCCGGCACCATACGACGTGCTGCTGCCCTCGCTGCGGCTACTTAAAAGGGCCGGTCCTATCACTGTTTCAATGGAGCCAAAGGGCGGCCTTTGCGTCGCAGGGTCGGCCGAGAATCTCGCGACTTGGTGTTCATTCTTTCGCTTTCGGAGCGACTCGACCGATGGTGACCATCATCATCCCGAAAGTGTGCACAAGGCCGCGTATGTTGCGCCCGGCACTCTTTCCACGATCATCGAAATCCGCGAGGATGTGGATGGGCCCTAACCCGGCGGCCAACACGGACGTGCCGGGCACCTTCGATCTTCTGGTGAGCCGCGGTGGCGGCACGCCGGTTACCTTGTATCGTTAGGCCACAACGCAAAATGCATCGAGTACTAGTCACCGGCAACGCGGGGTCGGGCAAGTCCACCGTCGCCGCGGCTATGGCCAGCATCCTCAAGTTGCCTTTCTCAGGCATGGACGAGATCGTGTGGCAGCCCGGGTGGGTCAAAACGCCTTCGGCCGTGCGCAACGCGAAGGAATCGACAATTGCTGCCGGCTCAGATTGGATCGTTGATGGGGTGTCGGCCATTTTTCTTGAGGCTGCCGACACGGTAGTGTTTCTCGACTACCCCAGATACAAGTGCTATTGGCGGGCCTTCCGTCGAAATCTGCCGTTCCTTTTCAGGTCACGGCCAGGGTTGCCCGTGGGCTGTCCGGAGCTGTTGGTCATCCCCACTCTCGCCAAAATCATCTGGCGTTTCCCCAAGCGAGTGCGCCCTTCAATATTCAAGGTCGGGCACCAATCGGGCAAGAGCTTCGTGCACGTCCGTAATAATTCTGAGCTTAGGCAGTTCCTCGATACTTTGCCGGCGCCGTGGCCTAACCCGTCGGTCAACGCGGACGTGCCGAACACGTTCGTTCTCCCAGCGAACCGCGGTGGCGGCACGCCGGTTACCTTGTATCGTTAGGCGTATGAACAGACTACAAATTGCAGCGCTAGCAACTGCGACAATCAGTGCAGTGGGCCTGTTTTTCATGATGGGGTCAGACGTTGACTTTGACCTAAGCAGTGGGAAGTTCGTCGCAGTGAATGCGCTGAGCGCAGCACTCGGATTCTCTGCCGGCACCGTATATGTTTACGTCCAATCCAAACCGCGACTCTCCTACGCAGTCATGACGGCCGCGATCGCATTACTCAATTTCTTTGGCCCAGCCGTGGCCTATCGTTTTCATTGGATAGCGCACCGCCCGTCTTATTTGGTTATTCTCCCGTCCTCCGTAATGCTTCTAGCAACCGCGGTCGCGGCGGTTATCGGAATAGGACTGAAGCGAAGAAATCCAGACACATTGGAGGCCCACGATATGAAGAGCGCTTCAGTAAAATGGATTCAACTTGGAGCGCAAGCGCTACTGTGCGCGCTTCCTTTCTTCAGCGCTTCCGGCCTTAGTAATAGTGTGATGCGCTCGCTCTCGAAATCAGAAGGTAGCATGCAAGCATGGGAGCCAGCGTTCTACTCATTTTTCCCAATGCCCTTTTTCTTTGTCGGCGTGCTTTTCCTTTATCTGATCCTTGAGGTCAGGAAGCTGCGTAGCGAAGTCGAACTCTTGCGCAACAAAAGTGTTGAAGGAAAGGATGCCGCCTAACCCTGCGGTCAACGCGGACGTGCCGGGCACGTTCGATCTTCTGGCGAGCCGCTGTGGCGCCACGCCGGTTACCTTGCATCGTTAGGGCGCGCGCCGTGACGTTCCGCTATGCATTTCCATTGCTCTTGGCATTGGCATCGCAGGGTGCATGTGCAATTGAGTATTCGTGGACAGGTGGCCATGCCCGTATCGTGGACGCGGCTACTAAGCAACCCATTGCTAACGTTGCCGTGCTTGCGACTTGGGATTCGTACTACGAGGTGCACGACGGCGGCAAGAACCTCAAAACGGAGAGCGCCAGAACCAATGCAAGCGGCGAATTCTATCTGCCGCCGTGGGGCCCAGTAGAAGCTGGTAGCGGACCACGCGGGCAATTCGGTTTGCTTCTGGAGTCTCCGGTCCTCATCTTTTTCAAAGATGGTTACTTCACGATTGACCACAACGAAACCGGGTTCGAACCTGACGATGCATTCGGCTGGCGAGGACCAGCCAAGCGGATCGCTTGGTTTGAGGGACTCACATTTAGGATGCGGAAGGGTGAGCAAACCAAGCGCGTTCAGGCCGCTGAAGTATCGCAGCTGGCCCGCTACGTGCCATACAGTACGGATCCATGCGCTTGGCTCGCGTACCCAGAATGGTTTGCAGCGCTTCAGGCTAAAGCGTTGCGTTTGAAAGCGGAAGGCACCATTACAAGCGACGAGGACATGCCGTTAGCCTCAGAACTCGACGCGAGTAAATGCAAAGATGGTGTACAAATATTCCAGGACAATTTGCGGTGGTTTCAGTGACCCTGCGCCCTAACCCGTCGGTCAACGCGAATGTGCTGGGCACGTTCGTTCTCCTGGCGGGCCGCTAGGGCGGCACGCAGGTTACCTTGTATCGTTAGGCATGGCACCTCCTGCATACGCTTGGGTTTGCCACAAATGTGAGCGTGTAAACGCTCCTGGCGGCGACACTTGTGCCCGTTGCCAATTTCCAGCGCGAGCTTCCGCATTTGAGATCGCTCGCGCCAAAGGCGAGCCCAATCCAGCTACAGCGGGCTATCGGTCCTTGGCCCGCGGTGTGGCTTGGGTCCTGGCCTTGTTCACGTGACCATAGTCGCGACGCGAGCCATGCCTAACCCGTCGGTCAACGCGGACGTGCCGGGCACGTTCGTTCTCATGGCGGGCCGCCGTTGCGGCACGCCGGTTACCTAGTATCGTTAGGCCACTGATGGCTGCGATTGATCGATCGGTAGCATCACTTCGAATCTTCGGAGATATTCTCGTCCCCGATGACGTTTCCCGAATTCTCCGCGCTTCCCCGTCTCTGAGCCATATGAAAGGCGATGCGAGGCAATCGCGCAGCGGGGCCAAAGTTGTCGAAAAGACCGGAATGTGGCTACTCCGGTGCGACGACCAAGAGCCCAAGAATCTAAACCTTCAGGTCGCTCAGTTGTTCGCAGGTCTCACTTCAGACTTGGCCGCTTGGAACGCCTTAGCCACCGATTTCGAAATTGATTTGTTCTGTGGATTGTTCTTGCGAGAGAGCAACGAAGGTGGAACGCTTTCAGTCGCAACCTTAAAACTTCTATCGGAACGTGGCGTTCGTATCGGCTTCGATATCTACGGTCCTGAGTGCGAGATAATTGAGACAGCTGCTTGTCCTTGTAAAAGTGGGAGAACGTATGCTGAATGCTGCAAGCCCAGATCAGTGGCCTAACCCGGCGGTCAACACGGACGTGCCGGGCATGTTCGATCTCCTGGCGAACCGCGGTGGCGGCACGCCGGTTACCTTGTATCGTTAGGCTGCATATCCATCGCCATGTCCAAGGCAACCGAGTCTGTGACATTCCGTGAGATGCGCGAGGACGATATCGCACTTTTCCATGGGTGGCTTCGGCAGCCACACGTCGCCGACTGGTGGGGACGTGATCATGAGACACCGAGCCTTGAGGCGACTCGTGCAAAGTACCTTCCTCGGGTGCTGAACAGCGGACCGGTGCACCCGTACATCGCTTTGCTCGCTGGACGCCCCATCGGCTGGTCGCAGTCATATGTCGCGCTCGGCCTCGGCGAGGGGTGGTGGGAGGATGAGACCGATCCTGGGGTTCGGGGCATTGATCAATTCTTGTGCGACGCCCAGACTCTGGGTCAAGGCTTGGGGACGCGCATGGTCACGGCGTTCGTAAAGCTAATGTTTTCTAACCCATTGGTCTCACGCGTTCAAACCGACCCTGATCCCGAGAACAAGCGCGCGATCCGTTGTTACGAAAAGTCTGGATTCCATGCGGTCAAGCGAATTGACACTCCTGATGGGCAGGCTCTGTTAATGGCTCAAGACCGACCACTTCGGTCGGTGGTCTGCGGTGCAGCCTAACCCGGTTGTCAACACGGACGTGCCGGGCACGTTCGTTCTCCTGGCGAGTCGCGGTGGCGGCACGCCGGTTACCTTGTATCGTTAGGGGTCACGGTGAACCGTATCGCAATCATGTGTTTCAAGCTCACAGCGCTTGCATTGCCCGTTGCTTCAGTGGCCACCGCGTGCGACTTAGATCATCCTACCAACTCGACGTGCCGCGTCACTTCCGACAGTTCCAGCGTTGTGGCTGAATTTCCGTTGAGCAACGTCCCGTTTGTTTGGAAATGGCATCGAAGCTCGACTCCCCAGAACAACTTGGAGTTTCGTTGGATTGCTGAGTTCGGGTCGTGCTCCCCGGAAGGAACATTTGTTCCGGGTGAGTATGGATTTGGCGCATCAATCTACAGGTTTCAGGGGCAAACGGAGGTCTCTGGAATGCTGGCCGGACTTCTGAAGGAAGCGCAGAAGGACGTGACGCGGCGCTCAACTTCAGGAAATGGAGTCAACTTCGCGGTGGTGAATGGCGGATTGATTGACGCGTCGTTAGCGGAAGGTCGCGTCGTGATCACGGCCCGCGGCACAGTGGCACTCCAGGCTCTTACAAGGGACCACAGCCCCGTCGCAATGCTTACCTTCCAGTCGCCAGATCCCGATCAGTCTTACTCGTGTGTCGCAAAGGTCGAGTACAAGTGATCCCTAACCCTTCGGTCAACGCGGACGTGCCGGGCACGTTCGTTCTCCTGGCGAGCCGTGGTGGCGGCACGCCGGTTACCTTGTATCGTTAGGCGTCAGAAACACGTCGTGACCACTCCTTCCGAGAGCGACAAGCCTGTCATCCTAATCAATGTATTCACGGTCGAACCGGCGAGGCAGCAAGAACTCATCGACTTGCTCACTCGCGCCACCTCGGACTCGGTACGTCATGCGGCTGGCTTTGTGTCCGCTCGCCTACATCGCAGTCTCGACGGAACAAAAGTCACTATGTATGCTCAGTGGCGTAGTGAGCAGGATTACGAAACGATGCGTCGAGATCCATCGCCGCTGCCGTATTTGCAACAAGCGCTGGCGATCGCGAAGTTTGAGCCGGGCATGTATGAAATCGTGCAAGTCTTCACTCCAGCCTACGCGACTGCGCAATTTCGCACCGCAAGCTCAATCTGACCTGGAAGTGACCGATCGCGTGTGCGTGGCGCCTAACCCAGCGGTCAACGCGAACGTGCCGGACACGTTCGATCATTTGGTTGGCCGCCGCGGCGGCACGCCGGTTACCTTGTATTGTTAGGCCGCGATCTTTGGCAGATCCCTTGGCCGGAGCATAATTCAGCGGTGAAAGTTAGCGAGGTCCTCCGCATGCTCAATGACGATGGCTGGTACTTAGTCGTAACGCGCGGGAGTCATCGCCAATTCAAGCATCCGCGCAAGTCCGCGTGACAGTTCCGGGTAGGCCGAGCGATGAGCTCGCTCCGGGCACTTTGAACAGCATCCGCAAGCAGGCAGGCTTCAAAAGGTGAGGTAAATGATGCGTTATGCCATCGTGATCGAAAACGCCGGGTCCAATTTCTCGGCATACGTTCCGGATTTGCCCGGGTGTGTCGCAACAGGCGCAACCGCCGCCGAGGTGGAGCGGGAGATTCGAGAGGCGATCGAGCTCCATATTGGGGGTATGCGCGAGGACGGAGACCCGATCCCTCCACCTTCCAGCTCCGTCCAATACGTCGAGATCGCGGCCTAACCCTGCGGTCAACGCGGACGTGCCGGGCACGTACGTCCTTCTAGCAAACCGCGGTGGCGACACGCCCGTTACCTTGTATCGTTAGGCCTGACCCCGTATGAGGGCACTGTTCCGCATTTTGTCGTTCGCATCGGGTGTCGCGCTAAACGCCGCTCTTGTCTATTTCGACGGCTATCTCGCTGCGATCCCAACGCCGAAAGGTTATTTCGAATCCTTCGCAAAGCCACATTGGCAATGGGCACTTTCAGCGTTCACGTTCGTCACCTTCAATATTCCCCTCTTTCTCTTTTGCGCAGTATGGTGCGGACTGACTGTTCGATATCTTTTGGGCGCTCATGACAAGGCACAGTGTGGTGATGTCTTGCGGGACTCGCTCTCGTTACGCTGTATTTTCTATTCCAAGACGACGTGCTATGGATTCTGTCTCACCCACGAGCGTGTTTTGACATTCTCACTCCCTTTGCCGGCGCGTTTTTTGGCGCGTGGCTGACCACACGGATGTCCGGGTCGAGATTCTAACCGAGCGCCGTAGAACCGACGACGTCGAGAAACAGGACTGTGATTTGCTTCAGTGTTTGGGACGAGGGGTGCGTCGCCGGATCCAGCGCGGCGAGTCTGCTACACAGCGGCGCCAGCGCAGCATCCACAACCGGATCACCCAGAAGAGCCCGCTGGGCTTCGAGCCCACGAATCGTGGCTTCGATCTGTTCCCGCTCGGTGCCCATAGGCGCTGATCATAGCAAGTGGGTGACACCCGCTGCTCCATGGCAGACGAGAAACTCGTTCCAGGTACTTTTCACACAGGCTTGGTGGGAAGCGGACACGTCAGGCCTCGGGTGGCGCGGCGCCGATTAGACAGTATGCAGAGCCAGCCAGAATGCCACGAAGATCAAGGCGTTGCTTACGAGCAAGCCGGTGGCGACCATGAAGACGGCCTTCACGGTTGCCGCGAGCCAGCGATCGCCGTAGACCCGCCTGAACGCCAGGGCCACGTAGGACCATTGCCAGATCTCGACCAGTCCCAGAAAGACACGGCCAACCTCCGGACTCGCGCCGGTTACGCCGCCGAACGGCGTTGCTCCGAGTAAGCGCAGGACAGCGAGGTACGCAAAGGTCGCGATAAAGGCCCATGCCGTTAAATGGAGAGCGAACACGAAGTGCACGCTCCAGCTTGCAGGGTGCCGAAAATGCGTCAGGCGCGCCGCTAAAGCTCGCGCGCCAACGATCACGATCACCAGCACGGTATAGATCGAGTTGAAGCGCCGGTCGAGGCGCTCGGTCAAAGCGCCGGGCTCGGCGTGAGCCTCCGCCTCGGCCTTCTGCATGACCTGAGCCAGATCTCCCGTCGTATCTAAGCGAGGAAAGTTGGCGACGCGGAAGTTCGTGATGAAGGAGAGCACCAGGAACAGCGCGACTACATTGAACGTGAGGCGCCACGGAGTCACCGACCGAGCGCGCTGCCCGTCGCGGAACTCGGTCGTGAGCTGTCCGGGGTGGGCCATCAACGCCCACAGCGAGTGCGCGATGCGGCGCCACTGCCGCCAGGCAATGCGCGCGACTGCGCCGAGTTCATCTGGATATTCCTGCCCGCATTCGGCGCACCAGCCACCGTGGCGGACAGCCCCGCAGTTGGGACAGGTCGTTATCGTGTGGTTCGCCGGAGACACGTGCAGACTATAGTACGATCCGCCCGCGAACTCTCCGCGAGCAACCTCCTCTCTAAAATTATCGCCCAGTAGCAGGCTTTCATGTCGCAAACCAAGCTGCCCTGGTCCCGAACGCTAAACCCGACGGTCGCTGACCGGCTACAAGCAGCCCTTCGAGCAGGGCGCGCCGCGCCCCCATTTCTTTACTACATATTGGTGGCCCTCCAAAATGCGTTGCATTAACCGCCGCAACATGTGCCCTAACCCGGCGGTCAACGCGGACGTGCCGGGCACGTTCGTTCTTCTGGCGAGCCGCGGTGGCGGCACGCCGGTTACCTTGTATCGTTAGGCCGCATAGCCGCCATTCTACAAGGCCCCTCAATGCCAAAGCACGAGCCCTCGGACTACAACTGCCCAATCTGTACGATCGCAGCCGGAGGCGAAGACGAAGAGACCGTCGTCTGGCGAGACGACCTTTCAATCGCGGTTCTAGGGATCAATCAGCAACTGGGCAATGAAGGTAGGATTCTCGTATCTCCAATAGCGCACTTCGAGAACATCTACGATCTTCCAGAACAACTAGGTGCTCATTTGTTTGCCGTAACCCGGCAACTCTCCATTGCAATGAAGCGAGCCCTTGGGTGCGATGGCATCACGATCCGACAGAACAACGAACCAGCGAGCGAGCAACACGTATGGCACTATCACACGCACGTAATTCCACGCTTTGTGAATGACAAACACAACGATGAGCCACAATTTTTCATGCCGCTCCAGAAGCGCATTGACTATGCCCGCCGAATACGTATGGCGATTGATGCGAGTGCGGCCCAGCCCGGCGGCCAAGGCGGACGCGCCAGGCACATTCGCTCTTGAGGTGAGCTGAACTGGCGGCACGCCGGTTACCTTGTATTGTTGTGCGTCACGAACAGCCGCTTCGCGATCCCCACCACTGAAGGAATCCCATGGGTGTCACTGAAATCAGAGTCGGCCAACTTGGCATCAACTACGTCATCGACGGCTCGGACAGTGCGAGTATTGGACTGTTCGAACTGACCGTCCCTCCGGGCTCAAACGTCCCTCCGCCGCACAGTCACTCCAACAACGAAGAGTGCGTGTACGTTCTGAGCGGGACGCTTCGATATACAGTCGGAGCTGAAACACGGGATCTGACGCCGGGCCAAAGCATGAGCACGCCCAAGGGGGGGGGTTCACGCCTTCTCGAATCCATTCAACGAAACGGCGCGTGCATTGATCGTTCAGTCCCCTGACATCGGAGCCCAATACTTCAAAGACGTTGCTGCTGTGGTCAACGCCGGAGGGCCGCCGGACAAAGCGGCCCTTTTATCTGTAATGTCCCGGTATGGGCTCGTCCCAGCCGCGCCGAAGTGACGCCTGACCTTGCGGTCGAACCGGGCGTGCCAGGCGCGTTCGGACTTCTGATGAATCCCAGTGGCGGCACGCCGATTACCTTGTATCGTTAGGCGTTAGAAGATGGAGCCGATCGTCGTCTTCGATGGCGTATGCAATCTCTGCGCGAATACAGTGCAGTTCATCCTAAAGCACGAGCCCGCTCCCACTTTGCGGTTTGCGTCCGCTCAGTCCATGGCATGCTCACGTTTGATGCGCGAATTTGGTCTCGATCCAGACAACGCGAAGTCATTTGTTCTCGTTGAGCACGGGAATGCCTACGTACGATCTGCGGCGGCTATTCGGATCGCGCGATATCTGCGTCGCGTCGGCGTCGTTTCTGTCCTTGTGAGAGCGCGCATTTCGTAGCGCAGCAACGCCGGTTACCTTGTATCGTTATACCTCGCAGGACACGCACAGAAGACATGAAGCTACTACTCACCTCCGGCGGTGTCTCGAACGCCAGTATTCGCGGCGCACTGGAAGACCTGCTAGGTAAGCCCTTTGGCGAGTGCAATGCCTTATGCATCCCCACTGCGGAATATGGCCACCCCATGTGCACGCCTGCGTCAGCCTGGCGCTTTGTCTCGGGCAAATCGCCCTCGCCCATGAGCGACTTGGGCTGGAGGTCCGTTGGCCTCTTGGAACTCACCGCGCTCCCCAGCATGGGAAATGAGCGATGGAAAGCGTGGGTGAGAGAAGCTGACGTTCTGCTCGTAGACGGAGGTGACGCGTGCTACTTGTCCTACTGGATGAGTCAATCCGGGCTGGCAGC
>Ga0206913_1191_pt1 | contig 11050 bp, 6 predicted proteins | sample Alteio_BWOrgHeat_72_FD_152942 | JGI IMG/M metagenome (GOLD analysis project Ga0206913, IMG submission 152942) | Enriched cells from forest soil in Barre Woods Harvard Forest LTER site, Petersham, Massachusetts, United States -... | ecosystem: Environmental > Terrestrial > Soil > Temperate forest > O... | reverse complement strand
AGCATATAGAATCATCTAATCCTGCAAACATTCATTTTACATTTCATGAAGGGACAGAGCGGAAAACTACTGGATCTTATTACACGCGACCGGAGTTAGTAAATGAATTAATTAAATCTGCACTTATTCCGGTAATTGAAGAACGGATAAAAGAGGCGGGCGCAGAAAAAGGAACTCGTTTAAATGCGTTATTGAAATTAAAAGTATGTGATACCGCTGCGGGTAGCGGACATATGATGTTGGCAGCTGCACGCACTATTGCATGGTATATGGCACGCATTGATAGTGGGGAAGAAAATCCTGCCCCCTCAGTTTACCGCCATTGGTTACGTCAAGCCATACAACATTGTATTTACGCAGTTGACATGAACCCGGATGCCATTGAGTTATGCAAATTAGCTTTATGGCTTGAGGGGCATAATAGTGGAAAACCATTAAGTTTCCTTGACCATAAAATACGTTGCGGAAATAGTTTAGTGGGGGTTGCCGATTTAAGTGTCTTAAAAAAAGGAATACCAGATGAAGCCTTTAGTCCGGTAATGGGAGATGACAGAGCAGTTTGTCAATCGCTTAAAAAAACGAACAAGGATTTTAACAAAACCAAGCAAGTGACACTGAATTTTGATGTTGGTGAAATTGATTTCAAAGAAGAACAAAAGGACTTTGCTCACAAATTTTCAGAGTTAGATAGATTTAATCAGGACACTTTAGAAGAAGTGAAAATAATTTCCCAAAAACACAACGAATTAAAATACAATCCTAAACTACAAAAAGATAAAAATGCCTGCGATTTATACACAGCAGCATTTTTTTACACTTATACAAAAGTAGATGATCCTTCGGCACCATCCAGTCAAAAATTAAAAACTTATTTGCAATCTGCTGGGGGAGTTGAAGCCCGTGCTATTGGTTTTGCTAATGTACTAAGTCATGAACATAATTTTTTCCATTGGCCCTTGGAGTTCCCTGATGTATTCGAGCAAGGGGGATTTGATGTTGTTCTTGGTAATCCCCCATGGGAAAGGATAAGACTGCAAGAAAAAGAATTCTTCAAAAACAAGAGTAGTAATATTATTACAGCTAAAACAAAACATAAGAGAGGGCAATCAATTAACGATTTGAAGGATGGAAACCCTGAATTATTTCATGAGTATATTACAAGTAAAATATTTGCTGAAAAGCAGGCAGAATTTATTAGGAATTCGGGACGATATTCGCTATCGAATAAAGGCGATTTAAATACGTATGGTCTTTTTACAGAAATGGTTCTGAATTTTCTTAATAAGAAAAATGGTCGTGCCGGATTAGTAGTACCTACTGGGCTCGTAACAGATAATCCATATAAAGAACTTTTTGAGCATTTAATTACAAGCAATCACCTTATTTCTTTATTTGATTTTGAAAACAGAGGGGGAAAGTACTTTCCTACATTACATACAAAAACAAAATATTGTCTTTTTACTGCTGGAAATGGTTTTAAAGGAAATCCGATATTTGGTTTTTATTTGAACTATGTCGAAGAGATTAAAGATCAAAATAGAGTTTTCACTCTCAATAAAGAAGACTTTTTACTCTTAAATCCGAATACAAAAACATGTCCCATTTTTAAGAATACCACTGATGCTCAGATTGTAAAAAATATTTATAAAAAGATACCCATTATACTTCAAGAGGGGAAGCCAAATGATTGGGGAATTTCAATTTCATTAATGGTTCATATTTCTTTGGATTCAGAAAAAATTTTACTTGAAAGTGAAATTAATGGGAAAGATATTCAACCTCTTTATGAAGGGAAAATGGTTTACTTATATAATCCAAGATACTCTAATGCTTCCTTTAGTGAAGATGAAGAGGCGGTTCGAGGTGTAAATGATAATTTTTCAAATGACGATTTAATAAATCCTTATAAACAGCCTAAATCAAGGTATTTTTTGGAAACGAAGTCATTCGATGAAAAATATGCGTCAAATAAATATTTTTTAGTATCGCGAAATATTTCAGATATAATGAATGAAAGGACATTCATTATATCAATTATACCAAGGGTCTTTGTTGGACATTCTTTGCAAACTATATCTTTAAAGGGGCCGTTTGAATACTTGTTTTTTCTTGCAAATTCCTCGACAATTATCTTTGATTATATTTTAAGACAGAAAGCTGGAGGAAAAAATATTGCTCAATTTATTATTAATCAACTACCTCTTTTACCTGTTGCTTCCTATACCAAAGAGAATTATGATTTTATTGCTCCAAAACTTCTTGAACTGACATATTCTTACTGGGGACATAAATCATTTGCTGATGATATTTGGAAGGTAGCAGATAAAGGCTTGCAAAAAGCCATTGAAAAGCAATGGAAAGAAAACAAAGACGTAACAGGGGGGCATGAATGGAATCCACCCGAATGGTGTGAAATAGATGGTGAAGGAATAAAATTGCCACCATTCAAATGGAACGAAGAAAGACGAGCGTTGCTTAAAGCAGAGTTAGATGCTACTTATGCTAAACTATATGGCCTAACCGAGCAAGACCTTTGCTACATTTTAAATCCGCAGGATGTTTACGGAGAAAATTTTCCGGGAGAAACTTTTCGGGTTCTAAAAGATAAAGAAATTAAAAAATACGGGGAGTATCGTACACGCAGACTTGTGCTTAATGCCTTTAAAGGCATTTCTACTCCTAAACTGGGAGCAAAACAATCATTAATTAATGCCGACACTATGAAGGAATTCAGTCTACACGAAGGTATTTACAGTATTAAAGATACTGCTGAAATAACCGGAAAAACTACCGATAAAATCAAGCGATGGTTTTCTGAATTATCAAAAGAGCAATATGAGGGACTTGATGGTCTTCAGAAATCTGATGTTGAAAACATGAGAATTAGTTTTCATGGATTGATTGAATTGGTTGTTATTGGGACATTGCGCGATAATGGATTTAGTTTAAAGAAAATTTTAAAAGCAAGAACAGATTTGAGCACAAAAACAAATAAGCCATATCCGTTCGCAACAAATAATGTTAAGGAGAAACTTAAAGTTGCTGGCAGAGATCTTGTTTTTGAATTTCCTGATGCATCAAAGGTTACTTTAGATGGTACAGGCCAAATAAACATTGACTTCATTATTGCATTCTTTAAAGATATTTTCTTTGATGTTGATGGTGTGGCACAAAGGATAATACCCACAAAAGGGAAAGGGAAAATTGTTATTGATCCTAAAGAAGGAGGCGGTAAGCCCTCCATTGTTGGCAAAGAAGTTTGGGTTGATCTTATAAGTAATATTTATACTGGGCCTGATTCAATTAAAATGATTAAGGACCAGTATAACTTGGAGGAAGACGAAATATTAGCAGCAGTTGAATTCGGTCAATAACATGAAAGTTTTATTCGATCGGAACTACCCTAAATATTTGGTAGATGCTTTACAGCTTATCCATACACTTGACACAGCGAAATTGTATAATATCCGGTATTGGGAAAAACAAGATGAAAATGAAAACAATAATCCAGTTGTTTTTATTTTGGATAGAAGCAAAAAAGGATTAGATATTACAACATTAAAACATTACGAGGCTGGATACAGGGTTTTTGCATTTAAATTACCGGGTAAGCAAAAAATAAATTTGTTTACTTTTTCGCTCTCGGTTTTAAACCTTTGGCCAAAGGTATTGGATAAAGTGAAAGAAAAAGAAAAGCCCTTCGTGTATACTTATAAATATGGGGGAAGGAAATTAAGGAAGGCAAAAGAATGCAAATGAACCTAAGAGGAGGAGCCTGAATTTTGTGGTAAAAAAAACCATGAAACAAAATGAAACCTCAACCAAAATCCGGCTCAAGGCTTATTCAGTAAAAGAAGTTAGGTTGTTTTTCTTTTAATAACTGATTGAGATTTTTGATAGCGATTCCAAGTTCCATGTTGGTTTCACAACGGAAAAACTTTACTTTAGTGTTTGATTTTGTACCATAAAAATGTCTTTAAAAATCCAATATTGTTCTGATTTACATTTAGAATTTTCCGATAATAAGGAATTCCTTAAGGACTATCCACTACAAGCTAAAGGTGATATACTGATCCTTGCTGGGGATATTATTCCTTTTGCTGTATTGAATGAACATAATGATTTCTTGGATGAAGTTTCCGATAAGTTTGAAGCAGTTTACTGGATTCCCGGCAACCATGAATACTATCGTTTTGATTTAGCAAAGAAAAGCGGGATATTTAACGAAAAAATAAGAAGCAATGTTTTTCTTGTTAATAATGTCACCTTGTTTCATAACAACGTTCGGTTTGTTTTTTCTACAATGTGGTCAAAGATCAGTCCTGCTAACGAGTGGAAAATTGAAAGAAATATCAGCGATTTTCAGGTTATCCGATTTAATGAATTTCGCTTTTCCACTGTTCAGTTCAACCAGCTTCATAAAGAAGCTTATCATTTTATTGAACAGGAAATAAATAAAGAACATATGGGAAAAACGGTGGTTGTAACACACCATGTTCCTACTTTTTTGAATTATCCAAAACAGTATAAAGGTAATACTTCAAATGAAGCTTTTACCGTAGAATTATTTGATTTTATAGAACCGTCTAATATCGACTATTGGATTTATGGACACCATCATAACAATACTCCCGCTTTTAAAATTGGGAAAACTCAAATGCTTACCAACCAATTGGGATATGTAAGGCGTAATGAGCATAGTGATTTTAACAGTGCTCAGATTATTAGAATTAATTGATCGATCTCTCGTCAATTTCGTAGATTTGGTTTAATGTGTGTTTGAATTCGTTCCGGATACTGAAATCAAAGTTCGAACATTTTCTACTTCAAAGAAGTCAGTAATTGTCGGTTTTTGTAGATAAGTGTCGTAAAATGCTTCTACTTGTTGTAATTCGTTTGAAAGTGTGTTCGAAGTTTGTAACTTTGAGCCCGCCAAATTTAACAAATGCAACAAATTAATTCTTGTTGCATTTGTTGTTTTTAGTTAACTACTTTTTTTAAGAATTGTAGGAGAATTATTTTTTATTTCCGTAGCCGTATCCATACCCTCCATATCCGTATCCATAAGCATAGCGATTGTAGTAGTATTTTGATTTTCGTTGTTTAACCCCATTCAAAATGAATGCGACATTTGCAACTTTATTTGTTGCAATTATGTCCTGTACATTGTTAATTGAATTTTTATTTGCGTAATTGGTATTCAGAACAAAGAAAGTGGCATTTGCATACTGCATTAAAACGATTGCATCCGAGATTAATCCAACAGGAGGAGTGTCAATTAATACATAATCGTATTTGCTTTTAGCATAAAACAAAAGTTCAGGTAAATAGGAGCTAAGTAAAAGTTCTGACGAGTTGGGTGGAGTTGGTCCTGATAATATTACATCAAGATTTTCTACGGGCGTCTTTAAAATAACTTCTTCAGGTTTGGATTTTCCGATAAGCAGTGTACTCATACCGACTTCACTGTTCATTTTTAAACCGATATGAATTTTTGGCTTGTGTAAATCTAGTTCTAAGAGTAATACTTTTTTAGATGCCTTGGCAAGTATTGCGGCAAGATTGATGGAACAAAAAGTTTTTCCCTCTCCGGGATTGTTTGATGTAATAAGTATTACTTGTGATTTTATATCAGGGGACAAATATTGCATGTTGGTTCTTAACGATCGGAACGACTCTGTTACAGGTGATTTAGGATCAATGTCAACAACAATGTATGATGCTTTAGCGCTTTTGGAATAAAGAACCTCTCCGAGTATAGGAAGGTGAGTAATACTTTTCAGTTCTTCAAACGTTTCTATTTTTTCAAAAAATAAGCTTCTTATTAAGACAATTATAAAAGCAATAACCAAGCCTATTGTCAGGTGTGTGTATAGCAGTTTTTGGCGATCAGGTGAAACAACACCTGTTGAACGGGAAGTTTCAATTATTTGTGATTCCGGTATAATGCCTGCCTTAGCAATTATTGTATTGGCTTTTTTCTCGAGAAGAAACAAATACATTTTTTCATTTACTTGTAATTTTCTCTGTATATTTAAAAGATCTCTTTGCTTTTTGGGGATAGCTTTTATAGTTCCTTCATACTAATTTCGGAATTGATTCGGTCAATATTTGAATTGATAGCAGCTTTGGTATTGTTTATATATATTAAGATATTTTCTTTAAGTTTTTTTATCTTCAGGTTAATCTCATTAATAGAGTAGCTTTTTTCAGTTGAGTTGAATAAAGCACCATTAATTTGTATTTGCATGCTATACAATTCAGCAACACTTTTTTTGAGAAATTCATCCGTATTATTTACATAAAAAGCCGGTGGCAACAATTCCGGATCTTTATCTTCAATAATATATTTTTCGAGTGCTTCAATTGACGAAAGCTGCATATTTAACTCTACTTTTGCTTTTTCGTTATTTGTTAATTGAGTAAAATCTTCTTCTTCTTCTTTTGGCAAATCCAAGATGGATCTAGATTCCTTATAATTTTCAAGATCGTCTTCAATTACCTGCAAAACAGCAACAACTTCACTTAGTTGCTTTTCAATATATTCGAGAGTTTTGTTGTTCAGCTCATACTTATATGACAAGCTGTTATTAATATATATTTTGGATATTGTATCCAAAAACGCAACTGCCCGTTGTGGAACTTCATCCGTAACCGAAAGCTTTAATATAGCTGTCTTTTCAGGAATTTCAGCACTTATAGCAGCCTGATATTTATATACCAAGCTTTGTTTGTCGTGAATTCTTATCATGTACTGAACAACCGACATATTTTTTACAAATGATCCAATTACATTGCTTTTCTTTTTAATAATAATGTTAAAATCATTGTCAACTATTTCAGTGTCAAAAAAAGTTTTTTTGGTTATTGCACCGTCTCCTTTGTCGTAAGTAAGTTCACAGGTATATTGGTCAATAAACTTTACATAAATAGGGAGCTCGTAAAGCGAAGGCTTTATACTGATTACTTCTACTTCAAAAGGAATGAATTCATATACCTCAGCTGTTTTTAGTCTTCCCACTATATAATAAGAAACATCCAGCTTAAGTTTTTCAACGGCTTTTTCAACAAGGTCAAATGATTTAACAATTTTTAATTCATCCGAATACTGATTTGCATCATACCACCAGTATCCCGCAATCCCTTGAGATATTTGGTCTGCATATCTTGTGTCTCTTGATTTTAATAAAATTTGGGTTTGCGCTTCATAAATTTCACTTAATTTATAAACATAGATAGACGAAAAGGCATAGGCAAAAGCAAGACATATAATTATAATGTACCAGTTTTTGCGAACAATTTTCCATAAGCTTTTTACGTCATTGATATTTACAATACCTTCAGGTTTGCTAGACGTTACATTGTTGTTCATAATTTTCCGAAAAAAAGAAAAACAAATATAGAACTATTTTTTGTTCAGCTTCGTAGGTACTAAACGAATAGAAATTGCAATTGCTATGTTTTTTTTATTATATTTGAACCAGCTATAACATAATAGTTAAAAGCTATAAATATGAAAAAATTATTATTTCTTTTTTCTCTTGTGTTTGCCTTTAATAATATATTCTCACAAACTACATGGTATTGGGCTGATTATGATGGTAATCATTTGTACAGTGATGCTAATAATTGGGACGATGGATTAGGTGGCCTAGGTAACCCTGCTGCTGGAGATGATATTGTTTTTGATGGTATTGGTTTTACTACAGATGGCTGTACTATTGATGTAAGCACGGGGACTTTATCATCTATTACTATTGTATCGGGATATACAGGTACAATTACTCTTAACAATGGGATAACAATAGCTACTTCCGCTGATTTTGATATAAATGATGGTGTTTTCACGGGGGGTAATGCTTCTTCCACAATAACTATAGGTGGAAATTATAATCAGACTGGTGGCAGCTTCACAAAACCACCTGCTACCATGGCTGTTACTGGAAATATTAATATATCAGGCGGTGCATTTATCGGAAACTCTGCTGCTACGAATGTAACGGGAAGTTTTAATATATCTAATGGGTCTTATTCTGGAAGTTCAGGAGCTGTGAGTATTACCAATGGTGGGTTTGTTCAAACCGGTGGAAATTACACGGCTACATCGGGAACGACTACAATTAATAAAGGAGGGTTTCAAAGCAGTGCCGGAGTTTTCTCTCCTGATAATGGGACTTTCCTATTTAATACTAATTCTCAGCTTATACAAAATACTCCTACATTTAATAATTTAACTCTTGCTAATTCTACATTTGCTGGAGTTATAACATATACTATAAACGCTACAATAACAGTTAACAACACGTTAACTCTTAATTGGGCAACGTCAATAAGCGCATTAAGAAGTGTAGCAGTAGTTACCGGCACTATTAATGCATTAGGTGATGTATTAATGATTAGCAAATCTACTGCTTCTACGGGTGGAGGTAATGCAACCATTAATATAAGTGGAAGTGGAACTCAAAATCTGAATGGTGCATCAGGGGGAGGAGCAGTTCCTGGTGATGGAAGATTCCCAAACATAACTATAAATAGCAGTGGAACTGTAAACATGATTAGCACGATACCGGTTGCTGGAAATTGGACATACACAGGAGGAACTGTATCTACTGGAACGTGTACTATCAGCTTTTATGGAAGCAATGTTAATGGTGGTTCAATGGTATTTAACAATGTGAATATAAACAATACGGTTACTTTGACTGGTAGTTGTAACATAGCAAGTACTGGGGTTTTAACTTTAACAGGAAATAGCACTTTTATTACCAGTGGACAAACTTGTACATTACTTTCTGATGCTTTGGGTACTGCCAGCATAGCTGCTATTCCAGGTACTGCAGCTTTAACAGGTAATATTACCATGCAACGTTTTATTCCTGGTGGCACTACCGGCTGGGCTTTTGTTGGTTCGCCTATTTCTGGTAAGACTGTTAATGATTGGGAAGGCGAAATACCAATTGCCTGTCCAAGTGGATGTTCGGGAGGAACTACTGGTTCTAGTTCCAACTTCTCTTCTGTTCTATATTTTGATGAAACAACTGCTTCTTCATATACCAATGGATACATAGGAGCAACGGATGCAACTTCTCTTGGTGAAGGACAAGGTTTCTGGGTTTATATGGGTACTGGTGCTTCTACTACCGGTGATATTACTATGAGCTTGACAGGCGCTCCTTACACAGGAAGTGTTCCTTTGCCTGTTACTTATTCTTCTGGGAATAATCCGAGTAGTGGTGAAGATGGCTGGAATTTACTTTCCAATCCTTATCCTTCGGCTATTGATGTGGATAATGCTGGTTTTTCTTTGTCGAATATTGATGCTACAATTTATGTTTACGATGCTGATTTAAACGGGGGGGCGGGAGATTTTGATATTTGGAATATTGGTAGTCCTGGATCCAATACGGGTTATGGCGTTTTAACCAATATTTTACCTGCATGGCAAGGATTTTATGTACATGCAAATGCAAGTGGACCTTCTCTTAATGTTAGTGAAAGTGCCAAAAATTCCGGCAATCCTACGTATATGAAAACGTCAAAAATCCAATCTCAGGCAGATGTAATAAAATTAACATTGAATGGATTAGGTTTTAATACGAGTACAAGTGTGGTTTTTAAATCAGGGGCAACAAATAATTTTGATGGGCAGTATGATGCATACAAACTGTTTGGTTCTAATCCTTTAACAGCAAGCATTTGTAGTAAATGGAATGGCATCTATTATGCATATAATAATTTACCGCAATTAACAGGTGATGTATCGGTTCCGATAAGAGTAAAAACAGGAACTGCAGGCACTTACAAAATTTCTGCCGATAATTTAAATCAGGTTTTACCGAATAGTTGCATTGTGCTGTATGATAATTATAGCGGAACTTCTACGAATTTGAGAACAGGCTCATATACTTTTACCGCAAACGATACAACTGATGCTCCTCGTTTCATGCTGAAAATATCAGCGATAAATAATCCTATAACATTATCGAATGTAATCAACAATCCGAGCAATACATCTTCTTCTGATGGTTCTATTGTTTCTTCTCCAAGTGGAACAGGTCCATGGACATATACATGGAAAAATGTTTTGGACAGTGTAATAAGAACAAAATCCAATTCGTTATTGACCAGTGATACCTTGAAGAATATTCCGGCAGGAGTTTACAGTGTTGAAGTTGATGCAGCGGGTGCAGGTATATGTGGAGCAGTAGTGCAAACGTTTACACTTTCAGTTTCGTCATTGGGTATTGCCAAAAGTGCTCTTGATAAAAATGTTGCCATCATTAACAATGAAACAGGCTGTTTTGTTCAGTTTTCTTACAATGTTCCTACTAATGTGATTATTTCAGCTTATGATGTAATAGGACAGAAAGTAGTGGATGATATGAGAGTGGAAGCTGTAAGTCAAAAAGTGAATCTTGATATTAAAAATGCGGATAACCAAATAATACTTATATCCGTTAAATCTCAGGATGGTGTACTCAATAAAAAAATATTCAGAAGCGTAAAAAAATTAAAAATATGTTAAAGAAAATTTTGGTTCTGTGTTTTTTTACTATTGTTATCAGTGTAAGTAAGACTTTTTCACAACCACCACCTCCGCCACCTGCTGCTGGAGCTCCATGCTGGCCACCTCCTTGTGGAATGCCACTTGATGGAGGAATAAGTTTTCTCATTGCTGCTGGCATTGCTTATGGCGGCAAAAAGGTTTACGATACTAAGAAAAGAAATTCCTGAAGGGTTTTCTTTTTATTCTCTGAATGAAATACGATAACTTTCTTAAAAGTCCAGTGTTTTTATTTTTGATAAAACTACTGGGGCTTTATGTGCTATGGTATTTTGCATACAGTTTATGGCTGCATCCTGGAAGAACCATAGATGTTTTTGTAGTTAAAAATACGCTTAGTTTAAGCAAAAAAATATTGGAATTATTAGGGTATCAGCTATTTACTAATGGAGACAGAATGATTGGAATAATCGGAACTAGTGGGTTGATGATGGGTGATAATTGCAACGGAATTTCGCTTTTTGCGCTATTCTCCGTATTTATTAT
>Ga0206913_1189_pt1 | contig 11161 bp, 11 predicted proteins | sample Alteio_BWOrgHeat_72_FD_152942 | JGI IMG/M metagenome (GOLD analysis project Ga0206913, IMG submission 152942) | Enriched cells from forest soil in Barre Woods Harvard Forest LTER site, Petersham, Massachusetts, United States -... | ecosystem: Environmental > Terrestrial > Soil > Temperate forest >... | reverse complement strand
CCTTCGATTTCAAGGACCCCAAAGGCATCAACAACGCCGGCTTCAAACTTGATGCTCCGCTGGAATCCATCAATGGCAGTGCCAGCGGCATCACCGGCACCGTCACCTTTGACCCCGAGAATCCATCTGCCACCACCGGCAAGATCGTCGTCGCCGCCGAATCGCTCATGGTCCCCAACCCCATGCAGAAGGAGCACATGCACAGTGACAAGTGGCTCGATGTCGCCAAATATCCCGAGATCACCTTCGAGGCCAAGTCGCTCGCCAACGTGAAGACCGAAGGCAACGTTACCACCGCCGATGTCACGGGCACGTTCTCGCTCCATGGCGTTTCCAAGGACATCACCGCGCCCATCAAACTCACCTACCTCCAGGGCAAACTGGGCGACCGCGTTCCCAACATGAAGGGCGACCTCCTCGTCATCCGCGCCAACTTCAGCATCAATCGCGATGATTTCAACATCAACAAGGGCCAGTACGAAGACAAGGTCGCTGACACCATCGAACTTACCCTGAGCATCGCCGGCGCTTCACCGGCCAAATAATTCGCTTAAAACCAACCACGCCGCTGAGTGAAAACTCGGCGGCGTTTTATTTTTCGTTTTTACCCGCCATCGCGCATCCCGCCACAAAACCCGTCGTCCACGCGGCTTGGAAATTAAATCCTCCGGTGATGCCGTCAATGTCCAGCAGTTCTCCCGCAAAATAAAGTCCCGGGCACACTTTGCTCTCCATCGTCTTGAAATTCACCTCGCTCAATTTTACACCGCCGCACGTCACAAACTCATCCTTGTTCAGGCTCTTGCCCGTCACTTGAAATTCCGACCGTAAGATCTGCTGGCCCAGGGCATGCCCCTGCGTCCGTGTCATCACCGACCAGCGCGTGTCCCGCGCGATGCCTGTCGCCAGCACCAGTTGCTCCCACAACCGCCCCGGCAACGGCGACACCGGCACGTTCACCACCAGTTTCGCGCCCGCGTTTTCCCGCCGCGCCTGAAATTCCGCCACCAGCTTCTCCTCGTTCATGGACGGCAGCCAGTTCACCAACAGCGGAAACCGATAATTCAAATCATGCAATGCCCGCGCGCCCCAGGCCGACATCTTCAACACCGCCGGACCGCTCAATCCCCAGTGCGTCACCAATAACGGCCCGTCTTCGCGCAACTTCGCCGACGGCGCGGCAACTTCCGCCGCCACCGCCACGCCCGCCAGCGAGCGCAGCCACGTCGATTCGATCTGAAACGTGAACAGCGATGGCACCGGCGCGATCAACGTGTGTCCCAGTGAAATCGCCAACTGCCCCGCCGCCAACGCGCGGCAACCGCCCGTGGCCAGCAATAATTTGTCACCGGGGATCTTTTCCGCGCCCGTGGTCAATTCAAATGTCCCGTCCGCCAGCCGCGTCACCGAGTCAATGGTGCAATGCAATCGCAGTTTCACCCCGGCTTTTTGCGCCGCATTGAAAAGACAATCCACGATCGTCTGCGAGGAATCCGTCACCGGAAACATCCGGCCGTCCGCTTCCGTTTTCAGTTTCACCCCGCGCTCCGCAAACCACGCCACTGTGTCGCTCGCCGAGAATTTCTGGAAGGGGGATAACAGCGTCCGTTCGCCGCGGGGATAACGCGTGGAAAATTCGCGCGTCTCAAAACAAGCGTGGGTCACGTTGCAACGGCCGCCGCCCGAGATGCGCACCTTGTCGAGAAAACGCCCCGTTTTTTCCACCAGCGTCACGTCCCCGCCGCGTTCCGCCGCCGTGATCGCCGCAAAAAATCCGGCCGCGCCGCCGCCCACCACGATGATCCGTGAAGCCATGGTCAGCGCTTGAATAAACCGTCCGCCACGCCGTAACCAATAACACAGCTGATGAAGATGGCCGCGCCGCCGGCCAGGCCCATCAGTATTGCGGTCACGATGTCTCCGCGCCGGAATTTTTTCGCTAGCACCGCAAATGCCATCGCGATCAGGAATTCGGCGATGATGATATAATAGGGCGTGCCCGAAATCATGCGGCAACCACTGTAACGCCACCAGTGGATGCTCCGCGCCATCTGTTCATAGTAGGGGATGTTTACCGCGCCCAGGATACCGGTCAGTAGTACGCCAAATTGTCCGAAATGTTCCTGGAATCGCAGACCGATGTAACCCAGTTGCACCGCTACAATCTCCCAGGCCAGCGGCATCCAGATCGGCGACCGCCAGATCATCGGACCGCCGCCAACGGAATAATCCAGGGTCCGCGTGTATTGCGCCAGCCACGCATCCGCCGGCAACTCGGCAAAACCGATCACCAGGCCGAATACCAAAAACCGCAACAGCAGCGCATCGCCGTGCAGAAAGACAAAACCGAACAGGATCACGTTATCGAAAACGTTCAACGCCAACCCCGTCCGCCAGTTCGACCCCGGCACCAAGGTCAGCAGCGCCACCGCCACCACGTTGATGATGATCGTCGCCACCACCACCCGCAGCCTTTTGGGTTCCAACGGATCCATGGTGAGGCTCGAAATGGGTTTGATTCTCAACATGCGCGCGAATCTTGTATCAAACCCGCCCCCTTTAGTCACATCAAGTTTTTGCCAAAGCGGGCCGCCCGCTTCGAATCTTCCTCGCCCGTTTCTTTCATTTATGGCAGTCTCTTTTTGTGACCGACGAACCCTCTGCTTCTCCTCCGCCCGCACCCCACAAACGTCGGGTGCGTTACTCTGGAAAAAATCCGCGCCGGTTTGAGGAAAAATACAAGGAGCATCAGCCCGGACTCCATGCGGACACCATCGCCAAGGTCATCGCCTCCGGCAAAACTCCCGCCGGCACGCATCGTCCCATCATGGTCGCCGAGATCCTCCAGCTGCTCGCGCCCCAGCCCGGTCATATCGTCGTGGATTGCACCCTCGGCTATGGCGGACATACCCAGGAACTGCTCGCCCGCATCGCTCCCGGCGGAAAATTAATTGGCCTGGACGCCGATCCCGTCGAACTTCCAAAAACTGAAGCCCGCCTCCGCGCGCTGGGATTCGGCCCGGAAATTTTCACCGCCCATCGCACCAATTTCGCGGGCCTGCCCCAGACCCTCGCCGCCAGCCAGCTCCCCGGCGCCGATCTCATCCTCGCCGACCTCGGCGTTTCCTCCATGCAGATCGATGACCCTGTGCGCGGTTTTTCCGTCAAGCACGATGGCCCGCTCGACATGCGCATGAATCCGCAACGCGGCCAATCCGCTTCCGCCCTCCTGCAAAAAATCAACGCCGCAGCCTTTGCCAGTTTGCTCCAGCAAAATGCCGATGAACCTCGCGCGGATAAACTTGCCGCCATTCTCGCTGGAAAAACGTTCACCACCACCCGCCAACTTTCCGACGCCATCCGCGCCGCGCTGCCACAGGTTGGCAAAACCGATTTGGATCTCACCGTGCGCCGCGTCTTTCAGGCGCTGCGCATCGCCGTCAATGACGAGTTCTCTGCGCTCGATACGTTCCTGCGCCATCTGCCCGCCTGCCTGAGCCCCGGCGGACGCGTGGCCATCCTCACCTTCCATTCCGGCGAGGATCGCCGCGTGAAAAAAGCCTTCGCCGATGGCCGTCGCAGTGGACTTTACTCCGAGATCGCCGATGAAGTCAGTCGCCCCACGCCCGAGGAACGTCATTCCAATCCCCGTTCCGCCCCTGCCAAGCTCCGCTGGGCCAAACGCGCCCCGGTTGCATCGCCCGAGCCATCGTTATAAGCTCCCTGTCACCCATGAAAACCGAAGTCCAATGGCTGGGCGCGCCGGAGGCCCACGATTATCCCGCCGCCGCGTCCTATCTGACCCTGTTGCATGACGCCGCCACCGTGGCCACCATTGTCAAAAAATTGGAGGCCGCGCCGGTGACCCAGTTCAAGGCCAAGGACATTTTTCGCGCGTCCGGCCTGCCGCTCCTCGGCGTCAATAATTCGCACGTGGAAAAAGACCGTCAAAAGATTGTCGATGGCGAAAAGCTCTCGCCCATTCTCCTTGTCCGCGATGCCGCCTTCGGCCGCCTCGTCATTGCCGATGGTTATCACCGGCTATGCGCCACTTATTTATTCGACGAGAACGCCGTCATCCCCTGCAAAATCGTCTGACACGGTCTCAGCTTAGCTGGGCCCATGCCGGTGGCGGAGCGGAAAATTCCATCCGTTCGTGCGTCAGGGGATGCCTGAAGGAGATTTTCCACGCATGCAGACACAATGGCGCATCGCCAACTCCCAGCGTCTGCACGTTGCCAATTTTTCCACCGCCTAAATAAACCGGGTCGCCGCACACCGGAAAACCCAGGTGCGCGCAGTGGATGCGGATCTGGTTCGTGCGCCCCGTCAAGGGCCGCGCCTCCAGCAACGCCGTGCCGTCCGCGTTGCGTCGCAACAATTTGAATTCCGTTCGCGCTTCCAGTCCACCGGCAAAATCCACCGCGCGCGATCCCAAGCCACCCGCTTCCCCGCTGATGGGCGCGTTGCAATGAAATGTCTCCTCTGGCGGCTGGCCCTGCACACGCACCAGATAGCATTTCTCAATCTGCCTTTTCGTAAATTGCGGCTGCAGTTTTCCCGCGAAATGCCGTGTGCGCGTCACCAGCACAACCCCGGTTGTATTCGCGTCCAACCGATGCGCCGGATGCGGCTTTTGGGGGTGATAAACGCCGTTGAGGATGTGTTGCAGCGTGTTCTGATAAAATCGTCCGCCCGCGTGCATCGGCAATGGCGCCGGCTTGTTCAACACGATCAATGCCTCGTCCTCATGCAAAATTTCCACGCGCGGATTGACCTCCGGCTCGGTCACGTTCGGAAACTTGTGCTGATACCGCTCGCCCACCCGCACAATCCGGCTCGCCGCGACGACTTCCTGCTGCTCGTCCACGATCAGACCGCGCGCGCATTCCGCTTCCCAGTGTTCCAGCTTCAAGTGCGGCATGATGCAGCAGAGCGTTTCGCCCAAAGTTTTGCCGTCGCAATCCTCCGGCACATTCACCGGCTTGTAATTGTCCCGCGGGACATTGCCCGGCAGCGGTGTCATGATGCGCGCGATCATTGCATGCCGTTGCGCGATGGTCTCCGCCATCTTCTCCGCGGGCGTCTTGAAACAATACGGGCACGATTGACCCGCCACGTATCGCGTGTCTTGCTGTTCCGCTTCGCTCAAGGGCGTCTGGCACCGGAAACATTGCGTGGCTTCCGTCTCCTGCAAACTTGGGTCCAGCCCCACGCGCTGATCGAAGACAAAACATTCCCCGTCATAATGCGCCCCGCCGCATTCCTCAAAATATTTCAGGATGCCGCCGTCCAACTGGAAAATCTGCTTGAACCCTTCCCGCTCCATGTACGGCCCCGCCTTCTCACAACGGATGCCGCCCGTGCAAAACATCACAATGGGTTGCTCCTTCAACTGCGGCGGCAGCTTGCCCACCGCCTCCGGAAATTCACGAAAATGATCCACGCCGATCGCCAGCGCATTCTTAAATGTGCCCAACTTCACCTCGTAATCGTTGCGCGTATCCAGGAGCGTCACCGGCCTCCCTTCATCCAGCCATTGCTTGAGTTCCCGCGCGCGAAGCTTCGGCGAGGTGCGCTGCGCCGGATTGATCCCTTCCACGCCGAAGGCGATGATCTCTTTCTTCAACCGCACCAGCATCCGCGTGAACGGCTGATGGTCCGTCTCGCTGACCTTCGGCGATAAACCTTCCAGCCCCGGCACATTGCGCAATTCCGCCAGCAACAATTCAACCTTCTCGGGCGTCCCTGCCACAAACAGGTTGATCCCTTCCGCGCTCAACAAGATCGTGCCCTTCAATTCCCACCCGTTGCACAGCGCGAGCAGTCGCGTCCGCAAGGTCCGGATGTCCGGCAACGTGGCAAATTTATAGGCGGCGATGTTGGAAATCTTCTTCATCGAAAACCCGGATAATCTATCGCACGCGCCCCCTCAGCGCGAGCGTCCGTTGGCGTCCGGCGACCCTTATTCCTTGGTAACGCCTTGATTTGTGGAGCGCGGTCTTTAGGCCGCATCAATGTGGCCCTGCAAATATGCGTTGAAGCGGGTTGAAGCCCGCGCTCCAAAGAATAATTTAAGACACTATCTATTCCTTGAACAACTTGTCCAAGTCCAACGGCTGCGTGACCACCGCCAGTTCGCCGCCGGGTCCGCGCGGCCATTCCTCCCGCGGCCGGTCGCGGTAAAGTTCCACGCCATTGCCATCCGGATCGCGCAAGTACAACGCCTCGCTCACCCCATGGTCCGAAGCTCCCTCCAATTCGATCTCCGCCTTCACCAGCCGGCGCAGGGCGTCCCCCAACGCTGCACGAGTCGGATACAAGATGGCCACGTGATACAAACCCGTGCAATTCGGCGGCGGTGGCGAACCGCCCGCGCTTTCCCAGGTGTTCAACCCGATGTGATGATGATATCCGCCCGCGGAAATAAATACCGCCTGCGAGCCAAACCATTGCTGCACCTCAAACCCCAGCACACCGCAATAGAAGTTCATCGCGCGTTCCAAATCCGCCACTTTCAGATGCACATGCCCGATGGAAACGCGGGGATCAAGCGGAAGAGATTTTTCAGTCATAAAATATCGCCTGTATTCAGGCTCAATTTTGACTAACCCACTTTTTCTCCCTCTGCCACTTTTTATTTCCGAAAATTTTTTTTTTCCCGGTGTGTCTCAAAATAGAAACGCCGTGTCCAATTCCATGATAACGGACTCGCTCATCGGCCTCACCTGGCCGATGGACCGGCTCAAAATCACCGCCTCCGCCGTCGATTCCAGCACCTCCAACCGATCAAACGCATCCAGGATGCTTTTGCCCATCACCAATGCGCAGTCGTTCTCGACCAGCGCGATCGGAAATTTCGACGTCAAGGTCTCCGCGATTTTCTCCGGCGCATCGTAAACCCACGCGAACGGCAGTTCCGCCACGTCGCGCAAAAAGATATAACTCTCCGGAATCGTCCGCGTGTCCAGCTTTGCCGCCGAGACCGAGAATGCCGTGGCGTTCACCGGCGTCGCGTTCACGATGGCATGGATGCCGTGATGCCGCGCGTAGATCGCACGGTGCAACTGGCACGCCCGGCTTGGCCGCGTGCCGGCTTCACGCTTGCCATTGCGCACCAGCACCAACTGCCCCGGCGTGATGGTCGCGCGATCCACCAGTTCGCTCGAGATGAGAAAAGAATCCTCATCCAGCCGCGCCGAAAAACTTCCCGCCGCGCTGAGCAAGAGCCGTTGCTGATATCCACGTTGGATGAAATCACACAATTCACGACGCAACGCGCGTTCCTCGCTGGAATAAGGCCCCGAAGTGAATTCTTCCATCACCGGCGCGGGACGTTCGCTGACAGCCAGTTGCTCATTCGTCAGATAGCGCACCGGTCCCAGCGCGCTCGCCTTTACGATCGTCTTGGCCGCGAACTCCAGCATTTCAAAACGCCGGAACGCATCCGGAAAATCGCGTCCGCCCACCACCACCCCGTGATTTTCCAGCATCACGCAATCGTGGCCCGCCGCAAAAACATCGGCGATGCGTTCACCCAATTTTTCACTCCCCGGCAACGCATACGGCGCAAAACCCACCTCGCCGCACAACGTATGCACTTTGGTGAACAACCGCGTGTTGGGCGTCTGTCCGCAAATGCTGAACGCCACGAGCGCCACCGGATGCGCATGGACAATCGCCCGAATGTCCGGGCGCTTCTCGTAGATTTTTTTGTGGAACGGATATTCGGACGAAGGCTTGTGCCGGCCTTCTACGGTTTGATCCGGCAACACCTGCACGATGTCTTCGCTGCGCAACGCCCCTTTGTCCACCCGCGCCGGCGTGATCCAGATCGAGCCATCGGCGTCGCGGATCGATAGATTTCCGCCGGAGGTCGTGGTCATCCGGTAGTGATAGATGCGCGCCATCGCCTCCACGAGGCGTTCGGCAGGATGAATCAAGTCGTGCATAGCGTCGAAGCATAGAGTTGGCTTCGAGCCGTCAAAAAACAAGGCTTACTTGGCCGCGTCAACGCTTGAACCGTCGGCCATATCCGCCATAGCGCGACGCCGTGCTCGGAAAATGCCGTTCATTCCCGCCCTCACGATTGCCATTCGGCTCCTCTTGCGGACTGTTCCCGCCGCCCTGGCCACCGTAGCCACCCGGCGCCGGACGCGCGGGCCTGAACGGCCTGCCGCCCGGACGTGGCGGACGGCCTCCGCCTTGCGGCGGACGCGATTGCTCCGCGCCGCTGAACGGACGATGCGGTGAACCACCGAACGGGCGTGGCGGTGGCGCACTTTGCGGGCGGAATTCATCACGACTTTGCGGTTGCGGACGGTGCGGTGCTCCGCCCTGCGGCCGCGGCGGCTGCGGCGGCCTGCCGCCACCCTGGGGCGGACGCGATTGCGGTGCGTGCCCCTGCGGACGATGCTGCCCGCGTGATTGTTGCGGTTGCGGATGACGGCGTTCCTCCGCCGGATTAAATGCCGGTGCCGCCGCCGAATAATTGAATCCCTCCGCCTTCTTGCGCACGATGCCCCGGCCGATGAACCGCTCCAGCGCGCGCAATTCGCCGTGATCCTCGTTCGTCACAAAACTGATCGCATCGCCCACCGCGTTCGCGCGGCCCGTGCGCCCGATGCGGTGCACATAATCCTCCACGTGCAGCGGGAAATCGTAGTTCACCACGTGCGAGATGCCGTCCACGTCGATGCCCCGCGCGGCGATGTCCGTCGCCACCAGCACGCGCACCGCGCCGGATTTGAAATCTTTCAACGCCCGCAACCGCTGGCTTTGCGAACGGTTGGAATGCAACGTCGCCGTGCGGATGCCCTTTTGTTCCAATTGCCGCGCCAGCCGGTCCGCCGCGTGTTTCATGCGCGAAAAAACCAGCACCATGTCCATGCCCGGCTCGCTCAACAGATGCGCCAGCAACGCCGTCTTCAAGTGCTTTGGCACTTCATAGACCAGTTGCGTCACCGTCTCCGCCGGGTTCGAACGCCGGCCGATCTGCACCAGCTTCGGATGCTGTTGAAATTCGTGCGTCAATCCCTCGATCTCCTTGGAAAGCGTCGCGGAAAATAAAAGCGTCTGCCGCTTCGCCGGCAAGGACCGCACGATCTGCCGGATCGATGGCAGGAAACCCATGTCCAGCATCCGGTCTGCTTCGTCGAGCACCAGAAACTGCAGGCCGCTGAAATCCGCGCAGCGCCGTCCCATCAGGTCCAGCAACCGTCCCGGACAGGCGATGATCAACTGCGTGCCCACGCGCAGCGCATTGATCTGCGGATGTTCGCCCACGCCACCAAAAACCGTCGCCACGCGCAAGGGCAGATGCCGCGCATAGGCCTTCACGTTTTCCTCGATCTGCAACACCAGTTCGCGCGTCGGCGCCAGCACCAGGGCCCGCGTACCCCGCTGGCCTGCGCCCGCCGCCAGTTTCGTCAGCATCGGCAGCGTGAACGCCGCCGTCTTCCCCGTGCCCGTCTGGGCGATGCCGATCAGGTCATGGCCCGCCACGATTTGTGGAATGGCCTGCGCCTGGATCGGCGTGGGTTCAGTATAGCCGGCTTCCGAGACGGCTTTGAGGATCTTGGGATCAAGACCGAGAATTTGAAAAGACATGTATGAAAAAGTAGGACGGGAGCGCGTTTAACCCTTTGATCTCCCCGCGCGCACCTCGCCAAAAATAAAAAGAGCGGAGCCCGGTTCAAACCGAACCCCGCTCGTGAAATTCCAATGCGGATTAATAGCGTTCGCGACGGCCACCGCCGCCACCGCCGAATTCACGGCGACCGCCACCGCCACCACCGCCAGCCGGACGCTCTTCGCGCGGACGGGCGATATTCACCGTCAAAGCGCGGCCATCCATGTCCTTGCCGTTCATGCCTTCGATCGCCTTTTGGGCTTCTTCAGCGGAACTCATGGTCACAAAACCGAAACCGCGGGGGCGGTTCGTCATGCGATCCATCATCAGGTTGGCTTCCGTGACCGTGCCAAACGCGGAAAACGCGTCTTGCAGTTCATTTTCGGTGGTTTTGAAGGAAAGATTTCCGACAAACAATTTATTGCTCATGTGATTTGTTCACTGTCCAGACTAACACTGTACTTTCAGACTGTTCCCGAACGCCGGGTTTCAAATCATCACTGAACTGAGTTCACTTGAAGATTTTCCATGCCGTGAATAGACAAGCTATCTAACAGACGGGGACAATATCGCAAATTCCCCAGCAAAAAGCGATAATTATTTTTGCCCCCGGGAGGCGCCCACGTTTTCGCCCCCTGAATTATTGGTTATCATTTGTTTACAAAACCCCCGTTGCCGCGCATGATGGCCATGAACTTCGGAGAAACTTGTCCTTCCGAAGCAGTTAACCGGTTGCAACAATCAATAACTATGGCTACCAAATCCAAAAAAACCGCCGCTAAAAAACCCGCCGCCAAGAAGTCCGCCAAGAAGAAAAAGAAGTAATTTCTTCTGGTCGCTGTCTCTCCCGACCTCGTCCGGAGAGACAGTCCCCTCCTCCCGTTACGTCCTCCGCGCTCATGAAACTCTGCCAGGGTCAGGTCTGGAAACAAGGCCGCGAATATATCCGCATCGTCAAACTCGAGCGCCTCGCCGTCGAATACAAATCCATGGTCAGCCTCAATACCCGCGAAGGTTCCCTCGTCCAGACCAGCAAAAAAGATTTCTGCCGCCTCCTCAAGGGCGCCCACCTCCTCGCCCTCGATAAAAAAGCCCCCGTCGCGCGCAATCAAGCTGACGCCGCCGCCGGCTCCCAGTAAGCTTCCCCGGTTGCAACGACCCGTCTCCAGTCATTACGCCACGCTCGGCCTCGACCGCCAGTGCACCCTTGCGCAAATCCGCGCCGCCTACCGCGTCCTCGCCCGTCAGCATCATCCCGATCTCAATCCCCATTCGCCCCAGGCCGTCCAGCGCACCCAGCAACTCAACGCCGCCTACGAAACTCTCAGCGATCCCGACCGCCGCCAGGCCTATGATCTCGAACTCGACGCGCCCAAAAAATCCGGCCCCATCCGCCGCGACGCCAAAATTCAGCGCCATCTCTCGGTCGATGTGAATCTGCGTCTCACCGATTTCCTGCACGGTGTCACCCGCGAAGTCCGCGTCAACGATCCCGCCAATCCGCACGGCGCCGAAACCTATGCGCTCATC
>Ga0206913_1187_pt1 | contig 11208 bp, 9 predicted proteins | sample Alteio_BWOrgHeat_72_FD_152942 | JGI IMG/M metagenome (GOLD analysis project Ga0206913, IMG submission 152942) | Enriched cells from forest soil in Barre Woods Harvard Forest LTER site, Petersham, Massachusetts, United States -... | ecosystem: Environmental > Terrestrial > Soil > Temperate forest > O... | reverse complement strand
ATAATTGTTTGCAGCACTATGTGATCAAAATCTTATATATTCGCCCCCGCTTGTATACTATTAGTTAAACCTGTTACTCCTGGCTAAAATACCATTGCTACTTGCTTAACCTTCCCTCTGGTTTTACCAGGGGGATTTTTTGTTGAAGGTTGACAGTTGGCAGTTAAGTGTTTAGTACTTCCATTCTTCCATACTTCCAAACTTCCATACTAAAAAGTTAGTGTTACAGTTAGTAAATTTTCTTAATGAGCTGCCTGGTAATAGTCTGTCCCTGATAAATCACTTGTAAAATGTACATGCCCGATTGCAGGCCCGCCGGTTCCATCAAAACAATATGGTTGATTCCCTTATAAGCCGACTGATGACTGCTCATCAGCAATCTTCCATAGGTATCATACAATCCCAACTGGATATTATGATCTTCCGGAACCGTCAAATTAAATGAAATCGATTGGTTGAACGGATTAACAAGACCTGAAATTCTCAATGCTATTTCTGAATTACTCAGAAGGACCACTGAACTATAATTATGATATTCATGATCGATCAGCTGTATGCGATAATAAACTTCTCCCGTTACAGGCACTGCATCATTGAAAGTATAACTGGCACCCATACCCGGAGATGCGGTTCCTGACACCGTATAGACCGAACGGTAATGTGCACCGGCGTCATCACTTCTTTCCACCACATACTGAATGGCGCCTGTTTCTTCCCGGCTTGTCCACTGTATTCGCGCCAGTCCGCCATCCTCCATGGATCCTCTCACACTCACTTGTGTTGGCAGTGTGATATTACAGTTTGCCGTACGCACAATTTTTGGCGAAGAAGTAATAAAATTACATCCCGGATTGGATAGATTTCCAACCGTAGATGCAATGGTAAGCCGGTATATTACAGTTGTATCAATATTATTCAATCGGTAATAACGGGAAATGAGATATTCATAGAGTCCTGTTAAAGGATTATATACCGGAGTTGCCGTTCCGCTGGATGCATTACCCAAAGTGTCGATCCCCGGGTCAGACCAGGTAGAACCACCGTTCACACTTTTCTCCAGTTTCCATTGAGTATAATTGGCAAAGAATGCAGTTACTTTAAAACGAACTGTATCATCCGATCCGCGGCAAAGCGTATCGGCCTTGTTGGGAGTAAGTGAAATATTGGGTATACAGGAAGCCACAGTAATATCATCCAGTGCCCAGTCATTTCCTCCGCCGCCCGGAGCGTTATTGCGTATATAAACAATCATACTGGTCTGCGCAGGACCTGTTAAATAAGTGAATCCTTTACGTATCCACTGGCCGGTATAGGGCATATCCCCGGTAGTGTAATAATCATCTCCATTTACATTAAATGTGAGGTTCGGATGAACCCCGGAAGTGTCACCGGGACCGGTAGGAATATAACCGGCAGAAGCCGGGCCCTTACCATTGGAGTCACAACCACAATGGGAACAGATATTTCTGAACCAGGCAGAGTATTGATAATAAGTATTCGGACATAAATTATTGATCGTGTCCAGAAAAGTGATACCTGGTTTATAGGACGAGTTGATGACGGCCATATATCCACCCACGCCATTTACTGTATCGGCGGCGGGATTACCCAATAATGGATTAAGAGCGCCGGTATGGTCACCGATGATATCCCAGACTCCAAATACACGGTGCGAATACCCAAATCCTGCAATATTCGGATCGGGTATCGGCCAGGTATTCAGCGTTGTATAACCCGCCGCACCTGTGCTGGTATTATTTGAAATGTTATAATAGTAGTCATTCGGGGTATTGGGACCAAATACGTTGTATGTGTAGTTATTTGATATTTTTGAAGAGGGTCCTCTGTTTTTTGCCTTGCCTGATCCAAACGTACCCCCAAACTCAGATGTAATCGTGTTACTGGAAGAATTGGGACAAATTCCAAGGTTCTTGAAAATCATAACCGAGTCCACCGGAAAACTAATGGATGTTAAAGAAGCTCCTACAGGAAAATAGGAAAAGGTTCCCCCACCGAGGTTCACCGAATTTCCATAACCAGCTGTCACTTGCACGTGGAAACTGGCAATCATGATACAGGTTCCTCCAAAAAAAGACGGTTTATCGCTGGGAGTAACGCGGCCCCTTCTGAAGGCAGTTGCAGTCGGTGCATTTTTGTACCCGAGATTGATCTGCACATTGGATCCGGAGATTCCGCCGGCATCATCACCCAGCGCGTCGGTAAATGTTTTGTAAACTTTCCCTTCATTAGTCAAAACGGCCAAAGTTCCGGGGATGTAGACTGTATTCGCCGGAATCACGTCGAAGTAAGCACAGCTATCGACATTGATGGTACCGCCTACGACAAAAGTTGCCCGCACCTCCAAAATATCGCCCGGTTCGATTGTTCCCCCCGTGGCTCCTTTTGTGAGGTTCACATAACTTTTTCCATAATCAATTTTAAGTTGAGCTAACGCCGGATCAGCGCAAATTGCGATAATCAATAGAGTGTAAATTATCCGCGAAGGGGTAAAATTGCGCGTATAGGTTTTCATTTGGTTTGGACTTTCCCTGGTGACTGTTCACCAGAATAGGATTATACACTATAAATGTAATAACCGCCGGGACCAATTCAAATCGTAAATATACTTCGTAGAGTTAGATCATTGATTCACAATCCATTACACGCTCAAAGCGCCAGTCTAAGGAGTAAAGGCATTTTATAACTATTTGACTCCTAACAATTTATTTAAATGAAGATAAAAGAAAAATATTCGATAGAATGATATTAAAAGGCTTTAAACGGGGAGTTTTGAGCGTTCTGCCGGGTCCGGCTTTTTAATATATTATCCGTTTGCAGACTGGAACTGAAGCAGGATATTCAATTGAACTACCACCCTTTCATCGTGGATCGATCATCGTGGATCGTTGATCATGGATTGATCGTCATCGATTGTTTATCGTGGATCGATCATCGTGGATCGTTTATCGTGGATCGATCATCGTGGATCGTTCATCGTGGATCGTTCATCATCGATTGTTTATCGTGGATCGATCATCGTGGATTGTTCATCGATAAACGACCAACGGATTAGTTTTAGGCTTTAGGCTTTGGGCCTTAGGCTTAAGATAGGCTTTAAACAGCAAAACTTTCACCGCAGGCACAGGTCCTGCTGGCATTCGGGTTATTGAAATAAAAACCCTTTCCATTGAGTCCCTCAGAAAACTCAAGGGTGGTATTAACAAGATATAAGAAGCTCTTGAGATCTGTAACCACTTTCACTCCATTATCCTCGAATTCCTGGTCCATCGGTTTCTTCTGGTTGTCAAAGTCCATTTTATAACTCAGTCCTGAACAGCCTCCTCCAATGACCGAAACACGAAGAAACAGTCCAGATTTGTCTGAAACAGGTGATTCTTCCATCAGGTGTTTTACCTTCTCTTTTGCCTTATCTGAAACGTAGATCATTCATTACTTTTTTACTATTATTAATAACAATTGGAGGCCCTGAAAGATTGAAATATCAGAAATAAACTATTCAAAATTCAGGTTTTTAAGCCATCCTGGATATGAACCATTTCGGAATTCATTTCCTCCAACGTCAACCTGACCCTCTGTATTACAAATTCAACTTCTTCTTCCGTATTATATTTCCCCAGGCTGAAGCGGATAGCGTGATATGCCGCCTTATCATCCAGGCCCATGGCTTTTAACACATGACTGGGTTCCGGCGAAGCGGAACTGCAGGCGGATCCTGATGACACGGCCACCACTTTCAACAGATTCTTCAAAAGCTGATTTCCCACCCCCTGCGCAAACGATATATTAGTTACCGTCGGAAGCCTGTTCAAATGATGCCCGTTTAACTGTGTTCCCCCCAAATTCAAAATAGCCTTTTCCAGTTTATCACGTAAACGGCTGATGGATTTGACGTCCTGCTCCATTTCATTCTGACAGAGGCTGGCAGCCCTTCCAAATCCAACGATACCCGGCACATTGAGGGTGCCACTCCGGAACCCGCGCTCCTGCCCTCCACCGTCCATCTGAGCAGTTAATCGCACCCTCGGATTCCTTCGTCTTATATATAAAGCACCCACCCCTTTGGGACCATATATTTTATGGGCAGAACAGGCGAGCAGGTCAATACCGTCCTCCATGACATTTACGGGTATCTTTCCCAAAGCCTGGGTTGCATCGGTAAAGAAAAAGATTCCCTGTTGCCTGGCTAGTTTGCTAATTGTTCGTATGGGTTGAATTACACCGGTTTCATTATTAGCATACATGATGACAATCAGGATGGTATCGTTACGGATCGCAGATCGTAATACCTCGGGGTCAATCAGCCCGTCGGGTTGAACCGGCAGATAACTGACTTCAGCGCCCAGCTTTTCCAGGTGACCGCAGGTATCCAGCACCGCCCGGTGTTCTGTTGCCACCGTAATAATGTGTTTGCCTTTTCCTGCCATCAATTCAAAGACTCCCTTAATGGCGAGGTTGATCGATTCAGTGGCACCCGAGGTAAAAATAATTTCAGAAGGATCAGCATTCAACAGAGACGCTATTTCCTCACGGGCAATCTTTACGGCTTCTGCCGCATGCCAGCCAAACGCATGTCCCTGGCTCGCTGCGTTCCCAAACTGCTGACTGAAATATGGCAGCATGGCTTCCAGTACCCGCGGATCGCAGGGCGTGGTGGCGTGATAATCCATATATACAGGCAGGTTCATATGCAAAGTTAAGCTTAAAGCCTAAAGCCTAAGGCTCAAAACCAATTCAGGCTTAATGCCCAACGCCTAACGTTTTTTTATGGGATTAGCGCTACCATTCATTAACGATTCTGAATAAAATAAAATTTAAATTGAAATAATAATGCCCGGAAGTTTTGGCATTTAAGTTTTGAGCCTGCATTGGTTTTGAGCCTTAGGCTTTCGGCTTTAGGCTTTAAGCCTTAAATTTAGAAATGGAAAAACTGGAACATATCGGAATCGCCGTAAAAAGTCTTTCCGATTCCATTCCTTTATTTGAAGCCTTGTTGAACACAGCATGTTACAAGGAAGAACTGGTCGAATCCGAAGCTGTAAAAACCGCTTTTTTTTCTGTAGCCACCCAAAAAATTGAGTTGCTGGAAAGTACGAATCCCGACGGTATCATCGCCAGATTTATCGATAAAAAAGGAGAAGGCATTCATCATATTGCATTTGCCGTAACCGATATTGAATCTGAAATAAAGAGACTGGTTGCCGCTGGTTTTATAGTACTCAACGAAAAACCCAGACCCGGTGCCGATAATAAACTGGTTTGTTTTTTACATCCGAAAAACACCAACGGGGTGCTGATAGAATTGTGCATGGAAAAACCATGAAGCCCGATTCATCACAGAATCAAAATAAATTTTCTTTAATAACAGTTTTAACGAATAACCAAAAGTAATGAACAGGGCATTCATGATGAGCTTCTTTGCCTGTATGGTGGTTTCCACCAACAACAGTGAAGACGATTCAAAGTATGTGGTGAGAGTTATTGCCATGCACGTTGTAGGAACGCCACGGGAATATTAATTCATTTCTGCAGTCACTGGATACCGATCACTTATACAGGTTAATCGGCAAATATGAAATCATTCTTTTCCCTCCACGTTAATCGGCGAAAAAGAAATCATTCTTCTCCCTCCACTTTGTTCAGGCCGAGTTTATCCATGGCCAGCTGTGCGGCGATCTGACTGGCGTCTTTTTTATTATATGCGCGACCTTGTGAAATCAATTCTCCGTTTACCACGGCTCCTACCGTGAATAACCGGCGGCCTCCTTCCATATGTTCGTCAATGGTTTCAAATTCCAGGTTCTTGCCATTCTTGTTGGCCCAGCCATACAATTTATTCTTATGATTTATTTCCAGGTTTTCAAGGTCCTCCATAAAAAGATAAGGCTGAATGATCCTTTCCATGACCCATTGCCTGCATTTATCATAGCCCTTATCCAGGTATATGGCCCCCACCACGGCCTCCAGCGTGTTCCCGAAGATCTGGCTCATTTTTAGTGAGCCGTCGAATTTATTAAAATAAGAAATTTTACGGAGTCCCATTTTTACCGCAATATCATTGAGCTGAACGCGGTTCACCATTTTACTCCGCATCTCGGTCAGGAAGCCCTCTTCTTTATAGGGATATTTTTTGAAAAGAAAATCTGCAATGATCGCACTCAGTATCGCATCGCCAAGGTATTCCAGCCGTTCATTATTCTGGTCTGAACTTTCTTTAACCGAGCGGTGAGTAAGGGCGGTTTTGTACAATACTGCGTTTCCTGGCACAAAGCCCAGCACGTTGCGCAATTGTTTGCGGAAAGAAACAATCGAAGAGTCCGTATTAAAAAGCCGGTCTAATATTCCCACAGTACTAAAATAAGTTATTTCATATCAAAAGAGAACTATAAGAGTATAGGAGTATAAGAGTATAGGAGTATAAGAGTTAGTTGAAAAGTAAGTAATTGATTTAAATCATGTCGTTAACTAGCCATTAGAAAAACCCACTCTTATACTCCTATACTCTTATACTCTTATACTTAAGTTAAGTGTTGTATTTCTTCACGATGACACAAGCATTATGCCCCCCGAATCCAAACGTATTGCTCAACGCGGCATTTACAATTCTTTTCTGCGGTTTGTGAAAAGTAAAATTGAGGCGGGGATCCAATTCAGGATCATCTTCGAAATGATTGATGGTTGGTGGAACCATATCGTCCACCACGCTCATGATGCAGGCAATCGCTTCCACTACACCGGCGGCACCCAGGCAATGGCCTGTCATTGATTTGGTGGAACTGATATTTGCTTTAAATGCATTTTCTCCAAACACATCGATAATGGCTTTCACTTCCGATACATCCCCGAGCGGTGTGGACGTGCCATGGGTATTAATATAATCAATATCGGCGGCTGTTAAACGCGCATCCCGCAATGCAGCGTTCATTACATTCTTGGCGCCTCTGCCCTCGGGATGTGGTGCGGTTATGTGATGGGCGTCACCGGTAGCGCCCGCACCGGCAATCTCACAATAAATTTTAGCGCCTCTCCTTTTTGCATGTTCCAGTTCTTCAAGGATCAAAGCACCTGCTCCTTCCCCGATTACAAACCCATCGCGTCCCTTGTCATAAGGTCGGCTTGCAGTTTTGGGATTATCATTACGTTCACTGAGCGCCTTCATGGCATTAAAACCTCCTACGCCGGCTTCGGTAATCACGCTTTCAGATCCGCCGGTCAGAATGATATCTGCCATCCCCAGCCGTATCAGGTTGAATGACTCCATCAGTGCATTCGTAGAAGATGCACAGGCACTGACCACGGCGAAGTTGGGCCCCCGGAATCCGTGACGAATGGAAATATGACCGGCAGCAATATCAAGAATCATCTTCGGAATGAAAAAAGGATTATAACGGGGTACGCCATCACTTTTGGCGAAATTCCCCACTTCTTCCTGGAATGTATTGATTCCTCCGATGCCACTGGCGAATACAACGCCTACCCGGTCACCATCTACATTATCTTTTGTAATACCGGCATCCGTAACAGCCTGGTCGCTGACTCCAAGGGCTGTCTGCGCAAATCGATCCAGTTTCCGGGCTTCTTTTTTATCGAGGAAACTGAGCGGATCATAATTCTTTAGCTCGCAGGCAAAACGGGTTTTGAATTTGGATGCATCGAAAAGTGTAATCGTATCCGCGCCGGAAACGCCGCCCAACAGATTTTTCCAATAGTCGTTCAGACTATTTCCAATCGGAGTAAGCGCACCTATTCCTGTTACAACAACTCTTTTCAGTTCCATATTAGCAATTGCGCGGATGTGAATAATGTGATAAATCCGCTTTCTCAGCTGTAAAGCCTTCGAAAAGCGGATCAACGAAGATTAGCGCAGCACAAGAAACCTCTTATTTGGCGTGTTCTTCCAGGTATCCGATAGCCTGACCAACCGTCGTAATGGTTTCTGCCTGCTCATCGGGAATTGATATGTTGAATTCCTTTTCGAATTCCATGATCAACTCAACCGTGTCAAGCGAATCGGCGCCCAGATCGTTCGTAAAGGACGCCTCATTTGTTACTTCGGCTTCCTCTACTCCTAACTTATCCACTATAATTTTTTTGACTCGTGTTGCGATGTCTGACATTTTTGTAAATTTTAGTTTCGGCTGCAAAAATATAATTTTTGAATTAAACACAACCAACAAGCTATTTCAATTTTATTTTTTGATTTGGATTATATACCGGAATTTGCGATTTCCCCTGCTCATTTCACTAAATCAACCGTTTTGACATGGCTCTTAAGCAGATAGACTACGGATCCCCCGAATATGAAATGATGCTGAAATTGCGGAATGATCTCCTGAGAAAGCCACTGGGATTGAGTTTTGACCCAAAAGAGCTGGAAAAAGAGAAGGATGATGTGCTCATCGGGGCGTTTGAGGATGATCGTATGCTTGGCTGCTGCCTCCTCACCAAAATAGATGATAAAACGCTTCGCCTCAGACAAATGGCTGTTCCAAACAATCTGCAGGGAAAGGGTATCGGACGTGCTTTAATGATCTTTGCTGAAAATATTGCCCGGGACATGGGTTATGATACCCTGATGATGCACGCCCGTGTAACCGCAACGGGCTTTTATGAAAAACTAGGTTTTGTGAAAAAAGACGGCCAATTTATCGAAATAACGATCCCCCATGTTATTATGGAGAAGAAACTCCGGTAAAGCGTAACGCCTAACGCCCCACTCCCATACTCCCATACTCTCATACTCCCACACTTTCCAATGTTACCGCACCATACATTCGGGTGATAAAATCAAGCAGTTTCTTCATGGAACTCATTTCACTCAAAACCAGCATAAATAATTTCCCATTCTGCCGCAGCCTCGCATTCCTGGTCTGCTTCTGGATATAATCCAGCATGTTTTTAAATACGACGGATTCAAAATATTTTGAATCCGGACGATTAACAAAATAAAATTTCACCTGCCCGTTCTTAAAAATGAGTTTTTCAAATCCCAACTCCACCGCCAGCCGCCTGATTCTTACCGTGTCAAATAATGCTTCTACCTCTTCAGGTATCGGACCAAACCGGTCTTCCATTTCTTTCTGAAATGCAATAAGCTCTTCTTCCGTTTCACAGTTATCCAGTCTGGTGTATAAGGATAATCTCTCCGTAATACTTTCAACATATTGATCCGGGATCAGGATTTCCAAATCGGTATCGATGGTACAATCCGCCACTTCCTGCTCCTGTTTCGCGATCTCGTCCCTGAACAACTCTTTAAAAGAAGTTCGCTTCAATTCACGAATGGCTTCATCCAATATTTTCTGATACATTTCAAATCCCATCTCCACCATGAACCCGCTCTGTTCCCCACCCAGCATATTCCCTGCACCCCGGATATCAAGATCGCGCATGGCTATCTGGAATCCGCTTCCCAAATCGCTGTGCTGCTCCAGCGTTTGCAGCCTTTTGCGGGCATCAGAAGGCAGGGTTGCCAGTGAAGGCGCCAATAAATAACAGAATGCTTTTTTATTGCTTCTGCCCACACGTCCTCGCAACTGATGCAGATCACTTAAGCCAAACTGATGGGCATTTTGCACGATGATCGTGTTTACGTTCGGAATGTCAACACCGCTTTCAACGATATTCGTACACACGAGCACGTCGTATTTTTTATCGACGAAATTCAAAATCCTTTCTTCCAGATCGTGCCCTTCCATCTGACCATGCGCATACCCAATACTAAGGTCCGGACACAATTCCTGTAGCAGTACCGTCATTTCCTTCAGTCCCTGAATCCTGTTATAGATATAAAACACCTGCCCCCCACGTTCTACTTCATAGTAAATCGCATCCCGGATAAAATCTTCATTAAATACCTGCAGTTCGGTCTGGATGGGCTGCCGGTTCGGCGGGGGCGTGTTGATGATACTCAGATCCCGGGCACCCATCAAACTGAACTGCAGCGTTCTTGGGATAGGCGTGGCCGTTAGTGTGAGACAGTCCAGGCTGATGCGCAGGGTTTTTATTTTTTCTTTATGCGCCACACCGAATTTTTGTTCTTCATCAATTACGAGCAATCCCAGATCCTTAAATTTTACATCTTTCCCCAGAATTGAGTGTGTGCCGATGATGATATCAATTTTTCCTTCCGCGAGTTTTTTGTACGTTTCTTTTTTCTCTTTGGCCGATTTGAACCGGTTCACGTAGTCAACAGTAACCGGAAAATCTTTCAGCCTGTCACCAAATGTCTTAAAATGCTGGAAGGCCAGGATGGTAGTGGGTACCAGCACGGCAGCCTGCTTTCCGTCCAGACAGGCTTTGAAAGCCGCTCGGATGGCCACTTCAGTTTTGCCAAATCCCACATCTCCGCATACCAGGCGGTCCATCGGGGAAGGAGATTCCATATCTTTTTTCACGTCGGCCGTGGCCTTACTCTGGTCGGGCGTGTCTTCGTAAATGAAAGAAGCTTCCAGCTCCGTCTGCATATAATTATCGGGTGAAAATGAAAATCCTTCCTGCGCTTTTCGTGCCGCATAGAGTTTTATCAGGTCAAAGGCAATTTCCTTAACACGGGTCTTGGTTTTCTCTTTGAGTTTCTGCCAGGCATCACTACCCAGCTTACTTACTTTCGGGATACTTCCTTCCCGTCCCGTATATTTCGAAATTTTATGGAGTGAATTGATATTCACATAAAGAATATCGCTGTCTTTATAGAAAATGCGTACGGCTTCCTGTAGCCTCCCGTTTACTTCAATTTTTTGCAGTCCGCTGAATATACCTACGCCGTGATCAATATGTGTAACATAGTCGCCGGGCTGTAATTCACGCAGCGTGCGCAGCGTGATGGCCTTACTCTTATTATAAGCCTGTTTAATTTTATACTTGTGATAGCGCTGAAAAATCTGGTGGTCAGTGTAGCAGACAATTTTCAGATCTTCATCAATAAACCCCTCGTGAATGGAACTGGCCACAGGCGTAAAACGAATGGATGATTTCAAATCTTCGAAAATCGTATGAAGCCTTTCAAGTTGTTTGGGATTTTCAGCAAAAAGATAAATCTCAAATTTTTTCGACTCCCAGGTCTCCAGATCAGCGATCAGCCTTTCGAATCGTCTGTTGAAAGCAGGTTGTGGACGTGTGTGAAATTCAATGATAAATGCATCGGCTTTTTGAACAGGACCAAATTCCACCAGGTGCCGTGTACCCTGT
>Ga0206913_1186_pt1 | contig 11265 bp, 7 predicted proteins | sample Alteio_BWOrgHeat_72_FD_152942 | JGI IMG/M metagenome (GOLD analysis project Ga0206913, IMG submission 152942) | Enriched cells from forest soil in Barre Woods Harvard Forest LTER site, Petersham, Massachusetts, United States -... | ecosystem: Environmental > Terrestrial > Soil > Temperate forest > O... | reverse complement strand
CTGGCAGGTCAGTGTAAACGGAAATTATTCCCAGAACCAGATCACCAGTTCCTCCACCGTTTTGCCAGGCGGCGTGCAGGAACTGGAATATGTGAATGTGCAGGGCGTCTATCATCTGTCGGCTCATATGACTCACGGATTTCCGCTGGGTGACCAGAAGAATGGCAATGCGTCGATCAGTCTGCACGCGCAATACGGACATGATATCAGTTTAATCAATGGTCAGCAGAATATTGCGGTGAACACAGGAGTCGGTGGTTCAGCCAATGTGAATTTTCACGCGAAGGACATCCTCTTCATCAACGCAAGCGCAGGCATTGAACAGGGCCTGAACCGGCTGTAACTGATCGATCGTGGGCGTTCTGTTATTCATGGAATAACTGAAATTCAGATTGCTGCTTTTCTCAGGTTGCCAGAGAAAGGAAGCGCGGGGATTCCAGTTCAGGCTGTTTTGCCGGAGGGCACTGTCATTCATTAAATTCAGATTGCTGAGCCGGGTAAGCTGTCCCGTGATCCCAACCTGGAAGCGCCATTTTCCTTCCGTTGTATTGTATCCTGCGCTCCAGCTATGCACAGTCGTTGAATTTTTAAACCGGTTGGTCGTAAGCGAATCAAGCTGGTCATATTTTCCGGTCAGGGAATCAAGAGCAAAACTTTCTTTATCGGAATGCCCCGAAGACTGATTGAACCCATAGCTAAAATCCAATACATGTTTTTTGCCGATGGGCTCTGTATACGATGCGTTCAGGTTATATCCGTTATTACGGGTCGTCTGCGAAGACTGTTGATTTTGCACTGTGCCGGTCGTCATATGTCCGCTGCTGTCGAAATTGCGAACCACTGAATAGAGCGTGGCGGGCTGATCCTGATCTGAATGGTTTTGAGAGAAATTAATATAGATCAGCCGGCCTTTTTTGTCGAATAACCGGCGGAAGTCAAGACTGTTATTAATGTTATTGCCCGAACCGGAAGAAGAGTTGTTTGTTCTCCCCACACTGCTGAGATAATTCGCACTGCCGGGATAATTACTATTTGTTTTAAGTGTGCGGATCGCGGTACTGTCGGAAGACTGACCGGATGAGTTCTGCCCGCTGTATGATGAACTAAAGTTTAACTGGGTTACACTATCCATGGCATACTGCAGGTATAGGGCGCCGTTGAGGTTCGTATTCTTGTTTTGACTGGAGGAAGTACTGTTTTGGATGATGGATGAATCAGTCAGTGCCGTTTGCCGGCTGAGCTGCTGGTCGACCTGCGTGTTGTTATAAATCCGGACTGCGTTGATCGTGGCCGTTAGTTTTTTTGACCACTGGTCCCTGTAGTTGAACTGAAGATTGTTGGAGGATTGCAATCCGTAACCGGGTCCGTTGGAATGTTCCGTACCGGTAAACTGACTGTTGATATTATTCGCGTTGGCGGTCAGCAGCAGCATCTGCTCACCGGCGAGCCGTGTAGCGGAACCCCCGACGGAAAAGCCATTACCCGTTCCGCCTGCAGCATATAACTTCCCGAAATATCCCTTGTTCCGTTTTTTTTTGAGTCTGATGTTGAGCGTCTTCGTATTGCTCTGCTCTTTGATCCCGGTCAGCCGGGCCTTTTCCGACTGGCTGTCGAAGGCCTCCACCTGGGCCACGATATCAGCGGGCAGGTTCTGTGAAGCGAGCCGCGGGTCGCTCAGAAAAAAATCTTTTCCGTCGATCCGTATCTTATCGACTTTTTGTCCGTTCATCGTCACATTGCCGTCCTTGTCGACCTGGATGCCGGGCAGTTTTTTGAGCAGATCCTCGACCGTGCTGTTGGGCGGAGATGGGTAGGCGCCGGCGTTGAACGCGATCGTATCGTTTCTCACGATGACGGGCGGGATCGTGGCCCGCACCACGACTTCCAGCAAATTATTTGATCGGCGTCGCATCACTGCGGTATGAACGATGACTGCGCTGTCTGCGGATTTGACGAAAAAGTGAAATGTATCGGTTTCAAATCCCTGGTGGGAAGTAATTAATAAATAATTTCCCTTTTGAATATTGGCGAAAAAAAATCCGTTCCGGTTTCTCACCCTGTGAACCAGGTCCGATGCCGGAAGCCGAAAAAGGGAAACCGTCGCGTCTTCCAGTATCTGGTGGCTGATGCTGTCGGTCACACTGCCGCGTACAGTCACGGACTGGGCCTTCGACGCACCGGCCAGCAATGACCACAGTAAAAAAAATAATAGTCTCGGGGAATAAAACAAGGGTCGCGCTTTAGGGTAAAGAGCGCGTAGTTGATGAAGTATGTAAATGTAAAATATTTTGGAGCTTTAATATCCGAAAGTCTTTTCTGCAGGAAGTTTTATGATTTATTTAGCGCTATTAGTTAGCTCAGCCTTTTAATAAATTTTAGTAAAAAAATTGCGATTGGAGCAGTAGTTTTTGAATCCAGGCTTGCTTTTCCAAAAACCTGTAACAGCACTGTTAAATGACACCGGCCGTTGCCATAGGATTTATCAACGTTGTGTGTTATTTTTAAAGACAACTTAAAATGTATATGGGACTTTTCGACAAATTATTAAAAAGCTGGAAAGAACCGGACTTTCCACCTACACCCAAATGGAAACCGAATTTGTCAATTGACATAAACCTGATTTATGAAAAAGCTAAATATTATACAGGCAACAAATTACAATTTGCAATTTTCCAAAACGGAACTGTGGCGTTTTTTTCAAACAGGGTTAATAATATAGAAGACAGTGCCAAATCTTCCCTTGACAGGATTTATAAATCGCACCCCGACTTCAAACCAATGACAATGGATGATGGAAATTACCTTATTGAATATAGTCAACCAGCCTTTACAATTGTATTCAAAGAGGATATTGAAAAACATTGGGCTTATATCGACACAAATCACCAGGACGGAATTTGTAGAGCGGAAGTTTTAATGAACGCACAAGGACAGCATAATGTTTTTGATAAAGTAGGAAAAATTTGACTGTTCGGTCGGGCAAAGATGTTTATGGACGCACAGGCACCAAAAGTTGTTAAAACCTTTGATCCGACCGGACAATAGTTTTTCAGACAGTTTACGACTGGCAGTTTCTTAAAAATTGCCTTTATTTTGCAATTATTAGAAAACTTACGCATAAAATAGCTAGATTTCCCGTTTATTTGCAAAAATACCGTAAATGCGACTATGGTAATCCAGTTCAGCGTTTCTAACTACCGATCAATTCATAAGCTCCAGACGCTTAATTTCAGAGCTACTAGGCTTGTTTCCGAGGACAAGGATGTCGATAATAAAAATATTTCAGTACTAAATGATGACAGGATTTTAAAGACGATCGGAATATATGGGCCCAACGCAAGTGGGAAATCGAATATCCTCAGGAGTTTTCTTTTTTTTAAATTGATGGTTGGTCAATCATTGAATATTGAGAATCTTTCCAAAAATGAACTGAGTTCGTTTAGGCAATCCACCGTAATAGAAGAACATGCAGGTTATTTTGAAATGGTTCTTTTAATTGAATCAAAAAAATACCGTTATGGATTTTCATTGAATCCGAATGGGGAAATCAACTCGGAATGGTTATTTGGTCCGGCAGATAAAAACGAGACCTTTTATTTTAAGAGGAAGACTGCAAACGAGCATGTCAGAAAGAGTGACACTATTGATTATAATCCTCTCTGGTTTCAGGAAGGGGAAGAACTGCCTCTGGAAAAATTGGGGAATAACGTCTTGTTCCTGAGTTTTTGTGCGTCCTATGATGGGAAAATATCGAAAAGCATCCAGAATTTTATTTCAGACAAGATTACCAGGGAGCCGGTATCCAGGAGAAGGATAAATACATTCAGAGCGTCATCAACCAATAATCATACTGATAATTTAATAGAAACTGGGGACAAAAACCTGGTGCTTAAATGGTTGAAGGAAGCAGGGCTTCCCTTTTCCGATATTGGATTGCAAAAGGTGGAAATTTCAGGTAGGAATTATGCCAATTTTGTAATTCTTTCCAAGAATATTTATAGCCCCGAGGGCAAAGTGACGGGACATATTCAGATGAATCTCGCTGAAGATGAATCTGATGGCACACAGAAATATTATTCTTATATAGGCCTCCTTCTTAAAAAATTTGAAGAGGGAGGAGTATTTGTTTCAGATGAGATTGATAGTAATTTCCATCCCTCGCTGGTTCGTAAATTAATTAGTGATTTCAATAATCCGTCGATAAATAAAGCGAATGCGCAACTGTTATTTACCAGTCATGATACAAACTTAATGCACCCCGAAATCATGAGGAGAGACCAGTTTTATTTTACGGAGAAGTCATTGATGGATGAAACGATTTTATATTCCTTATCAGACTTGAAGGGTATTCGGAACAATGCGGATTTCGCAAGGCAGTATTTAGCCGGAGTATACGGCGCGCTTCCCGTTCTCAAGAGCTTTATGGAAGAAAGAACATCGGAAGAAGCAGGATCATTAAACCAATAAGTATTCCACTATGCCGGAAGCATGGGAGATTTCTAAAGGGGATGCCCGGGAGGAGAATCAGATTACGATATTCCTTATATTTTGCGAGGACGAGAATGATGAGCCCTTTTACTTCAGAAGTTTTGAGGTAGAAAATAAACTGAAAATTAATTGTATTCCTAATCAAAAAAAAGCCAGACTTAATTTGATGAATACCCTGGCTTATTGTGAAAAAATCGGACTCACGGAATGTGTTAATCATCAATACCGTATTAAGGAGGGTGTCACGGAGAATATCTGGTGTGTTTATGACCGGGATCTGGAGCAAAGAGACTTAACGGACATTAAAAGTCACGACGACTTTAATTTTACTACAGCGATTCAAACGGCGGAAAAAGCTGGTCTGAAGATTGCATGGAGTAACGACGCATTTGAATTATGGGTCTTATTGCATTTTGAATCTGTGCCAACCGGAAAGCGGCTGCACCGGGATTATATTTACGATCGGTTGACAGAAATATTTAAGGTGGTACCGGAAGTAGCGGATAAATACAGAGTGGCTATCCAGAGTCAGAGCTTTGGTTATAAGGCTTATTTAAAAAGGAGAATTCCGTTTCTAACATTTGTTTTACCAGTTATCAAAACGAAGACAGACCATGCAATGATACATGCGGCGGCGATTGAAACCACCTTTAGTCATCAAATTCCCTATCACGATTGTAATCCATGTACCAAGGTTCATCATTTGGTAAGAGATATGATAACAGCACAATAGTTTTTATAATAAAAACGAGTTTATGTTTGATAAAAAGGACATGGTTTATACAGATTATGTCTGGAACGCAAAGGCGGATTTGGATAACCCTAAAATAGTTGGAGGAAACGATCACGCGGAATTGAATCGATCCGAGGGGTATGAGATATTGTATTATATCAGAAGTCTATCGAAAACCTGGGGCTGGAAGGATGACGCTATAAGAGCCTGCCAGAAACTGGAAAGAACGATCAGGACTAAAGTGCCGGGAAATATTAGGACCCATGGAGAGATCAAGGACTGGATACAAATTAATTTTAAAGATTTTTGGGATACGATTTAGAATGTAAGGCGCTAAAAGTTGCAACAGGGATGAAAAAAACCCCAACTGAAGCACCTCAAATAAAGAGGAGACATAAAAGTCGTCTTTATCAAAAGTTTTATGATTTATTTAGTGCCTTTAGTCAGATCAGCCTTCTAATAACATATAATAAAAAAATTTGCAATTGCAGCAGTAGTTTTTGCAACTTGAGCAGTCTTTTCACTACAACTACAGACCAAATTTCCATTCACATCGTCTTGGATTTAGAATCGTTTTATTTCATGAGCCCGAAGTTTTTGAAGAACAGGGTTTGTTTTTACTTACCCTGTATATTTTTATTATTCATAAAAAATAAATTCAAAAATATTCGCCATTTCCCCTCTGTTATTTAATTGTTAACCGAGTCAAAAAGATTATACCCACACAACCAATTGCCGTTTATTTTTTACAGGGATTGATGAATCTCGCTGATTTTCCTAATTTTAAGGAATTATTACTAGTCCAACGATCAATCTTCAACCATACACAGACAAAGAATTATTTGCGCTGATAGCTGAAGGCGACGAGGTCGCATTCACGGAAATATTTTACCGTTATACGGCTAAGCTGGAGCCTTTCGTATTTCGCTTTCTGCGCTCGAATATCTGGACGGAAGAAATTGTCCAGGATGTTTTTATGAGGATCTGGCAAAATCGCGCAAAGCTGGGTGAAATCGAGAATCCTTCGGCATACATCTACAAAATGGCTTCCAATCGCACGCTGGACTATATAAAACAAAACGCGAACGATATCAAAATGCAATTCCTAGTTGCACGAAAAGAGGCTGCCTTGGACATGAATGTCACCGAAAGCGATATCAGCCTACATGAAACAGATTTACTTCTTCGGGAAGCGATCTGTAACTTGTCACCACAGCGTAGAAAAGTTTTCGTCATGATCCGGGAGGAAGGCCTGACCCATGACGAGATCGCGATGCAATTGTCCATCTCCAAACATTCGGTCCGCAACCATATGGCCGAAGCCCTACGGGAAATCCGGCGGCATTTCAGGGTAAATGGCAGCTTTGCCACCCTGTTTCTACTGGTTCTGGAAATATTTTCTTAGCGACTAGTAGTTTTACATTTCCCCATAGTCTCATATTATCTAATCATGAATAATCCCGCACAGCGTCTGGCATTTTTATTGGAACAATTCCAAAGCAGGCAGGCTTCCCAGGAAGAACTGGACGAACTCTTTGCAATGCTTTCCTCTGAGAAACTGACCGGGGAGGCGGCCGAACAGCTGGAACAATTGCTGCGGAATACGGCTTCGGATCCAGTGGATAAGGCGCGCTGGGCGCCGGTCCTTGAAAAAATTCTGCACCACGAAGAGATGTCAGCTTCTTTAGAGCAGACGGCTCCTCTGTTTTCGCGGCAGGATCCTGCCTTTTCGCAGCGGACCCCTTTCTTTTCTCCTGCCCGCATACGCAGAATGATCTTGTCACGCACTGCAGCAGCAGCAGTGATTTTTCTTGCGATTGTACCGGCCACCTACCTTTTTATTCAGTCACGCCATAACAAGACCGTCGCCCCTATTCAAACGGTCACCGCAGTCTCTGACATAACCCCCGGCATTCATAAACCAGTCCTGACATTATCCGGTGGTCAGCAAATTGTACTGGATAGTACTGCTAATAAAACACTTGCCGCACAGGTTAACACGAACATTTCTGTTGCTTCAGCCAGTGTACTTGCTTATAAAACGGTTGGTAATAATTCATCAATTTCGGCAATTGTCTATAATACTTTGACAAACCCCCGTGGTTCGAACGTGACCAACCTTACTTTATCCGACGGAACCAAAGTATGGCTGAATGCTGGCTCGTCCATCACTTATCCTGTCGCTTTCAATGCCAACAATCGCGATGTAGAAATTACTGGTGAGGCCTATTTTGAAGTAACGAAAAACCCTCATAGACCATTTATAGTAAAGAAGAAGAACAGTGATACAAAGGTCACCGTTCTCGGTACTCATTTCAATGTGAACATGTACGATGATGAGATGGAAAATAAAATCACATTGCTGGAAGGTTCGGTAAAAGTGACATCATCTACAAAAAATAAATTGATAACTCCGGGCGAGCAGGCCAGAGTTTCGAATGGTAGTATCACTATATCTAAAGATGTGAATATTGAATTGGTCATGGCTTGGAAAAACGGCCAGTTCCTCCTTAAAGGAACTGATCTTGCTCAACTGCTAAGGCAGGTTTCCCGTTGGTATGATGTCGATATTGATAACAGGAAGAACTATTCAAATAAAAGATTCGGGGGATCCATCGCCCGGTCGGTCAACTTATCAACGGTCATAGAAGCCTTGAAACAAAACGGGGTGAACTGTAGCTTAAATGGAAAAAAACTTATCGTGGAATAAAATCAGGAGTAACGGGTTCCAAAAACAAAACCATCACGCGATCTAGGCGTGATGGTGGGCGTTCAGGTAACCTTCATAAATACAATCTGGAGACTGCTTTAATCACTAACCTAAACACTGCAAATTTATGCATTTTAAGGACTTCAGCCACCGCGCCTTTTGGGGCAGGGGAATCACCAAAACGTTCTGGAGAGTCATGAAATTAACAGGCATTTTAATGCTTATTGCTTTGCTGCATGTCAGTGCGGCGGCGCTTACACAAAAAGTGACGCTTTCCATCAAGGACGCCCCGCTAGAGAAAGTGTTTGACCAGATCAAACAACAAACCGGGCTTTCGTTTTTGTGGGATGAGCAGGTGTTAGCCAATACGGCACCGGTGACGCTGAACGTAAAGGATGCGGCCGTTTCAGAGGTACTTGATGCCTGCCTGAAAAATCAGGGACTCTCTTATTCTATGATCCAGAATATGGTGGTGATTAAGAAGTCAGCCGCAGGTCTTCAGCCTTCGGTTTCTCAATCCCCTCCTCCAATTGATATCCACGGTCATGTTACAGATAGTTTGGGTAATCCACTTGTTGGAGCAAGTGTGACGGTGAAGGGTAGTAAAAGAGGAACAACCACAGATGCCAACGGAGATTTTGTTTTAAGAGAAGTGGCCGAAAATTCCACTTTGAATATTTCATATACAGGATACGACACCAAAAGCATTAAGCTCAATGGTATCAATTCTTTTACGGTTAGCTTGGTTCATAGTACAAGCCTTCTTGATCAAGTGCAAATCATTGCTTATGGAACAACGACACAAAGGTTGTCTACCGGTGATGTAACTTCTGTAACGAGTGAAGAAATTGAAAAGCAACCTATAATCAATCCAATACTCACTTTGGAAGGAAGGGTTCCCGCTATGGTAATCACACAAAGTTCAGGAGTTCCCGGAGCAGGATTTAGGGTTCAAATTATGGGTAAGAGTTCAATCTCGAGCACGGTCAGCAATAATCCGCTTTATGTAATTGATGGCGTTCCTTACAGCAATACTTTTTCTTTTACTGGAGGCAGAAGCATCGGAAGTAATATTAATCTTCAATCTGATTTTTTAAATCCGTTAAATTATTTAAACCCTCTTGATATTGCCAGCATAGATGTACTAAAAGATGCGGACGCAACGGCTATTTATGGTTCGAGGGGAGCAAATGGTGTAGTATTGATTACTACCAAAAAAGGCAGGGAGGGAAATACAAAATTTGACCTTAGCGCATATGCAGGGATTGGCCAGATCGGGCATTTTGAAAATTTATTAAATACCCAGCAATTTGTAGCTATGCGGCGCGAGGCGTTAACGAACGATAGTTTGCCTACAGATGCAAATTATGCACCTGATCTGACAATTTGGGATACCACGAAGAATACAAACTGGCAGAAGAAGTTGATTGGCGGAACGTCTCATATAGATAATGTGCAATTATCGATTTCAGGCGGTAATAGGAACACACAATTCCTAATGAGCGGAAATTTTCACAGGGAAACTACTGTATATGGGACCAGTAATGCCGATACCCGTGGTTCGGCAAACTTTAGTATAAGTAATTCCTCTAACGATCAAAAATTCAAAACCAATCTAAATGTTAACTATACCCTGGACAATACGAATTTACCGAATACAGATAATACATATTATGCACTAACATTGGCTCCTAATAATCCTGATTTCCTGGACTCGAGCGGAAAAGTTATATATCCGCCGTTTGTGTATGCCAATCCTTACGCATTTTTACTTGCAGAGTATTTAGCTAAAACGAATAATCTGGTGGCGAGTGGAAAAATCAGTTATCAGGTTATGCCGGAATTGCAAATCTTTACTACACTTGGATTCGGCAGAACCGGAATTGATGAGATTTCCACAACTCCTGTAAATTCATTAAGCCCAGTATATGGAATAACAACTGGAAGTTCTGTTTTTAGTGCTAGTACAAATCAAAGCTGGATAATTGAACCCCAGATTAACTGGACGCACAATCTCTTTTCAGGAAATCTGAATGCTTTAGTCGGAATGACATTTCAGGAATCCATTAAGCAGGGGAACATTCTGAATGCTAGTGGATACACAAATGACGCTCTGTTGGAAGATATTGGATCTGCCGGAACAATTACCGCCGGACCCTCTGTTTATTCAAAGTATCGATATACTGCTCTGTTCGCGCGAATTAACTACGATTGGAAAACAAGGTATATATTAAATCTTACCGGAAGAAGAGATGGATCCAGTCGCTTCGGACCTGATAACCAATTTTCAAACTTTGGTGCAATCGGGGCAGCCTGGATTTTCTCCAATGAATCTTTTATAAAAAATTCTGTACGATTTTTAAGTTTCGGCAAAATACGAACAAGTTATGGAGTAACCGGCAATGACGGCATTCAGGATTATGGATACCAACAATTATGGAGGAGTACAAATCACTCTTTCCAGGGAGCACCAACTATTTATCCATACAATCTGGTAAACCCCAATTTCTCCTGGGAAAGAAACCGGAAATTTGAAGTTGCTTTAAATCTCGGTTTCTTAGATGACTGGATTTTGCTTTCAACGGCCTGGTATCAAAATCATTCGAATAATCAGTTGGTGGGTTATCCATTACCACCTAGCGTGGGTTATTATTCAGTTCAGGCTAATTTACCAGCACTGGTTTCAAATACGGGCTGGGAAATCGAATTAAATACCACCAATATAAAAAGTTCAACATTTAGCTGGACAAGTGCTTTTAATCTAACCATTCCTCAAAACAAATTATTATCATATCCCAATATTGCAAATTCTCCCTATGCGAATATTTATACGGTCGGTAAATCTTTATACGCGACCAAGTATTTGCATTCGACTGGCGTTGATCCGAAGACAGGACTATATAGTTTCCAGTCAATTGATGGAAACACAAGTGGTACTGATATTCCCGGAGATTTGCAATCCACAAAAGCTTTAACACAGACTTTTTATGGTGGGTTACAGAATACTCTTATTTATAAGGGGATACAGTTGAGTTTTTTCTTTCAGTTTGTCAAACAGAATGGTTATAATTCAGTTAATGATGTAAATGATGGTCCGCCGGGAGCATTCGGAGCAAATCAAAACACTGCTGTATTAAATCGTTGGCAAAAACCCGGAGATTATGCCAATTATCAGCAATTCACAACGGGTGGAGGTAATGGATTTCCTGCTTACCTGTCTTGGATCAATAGTATTTATTATGGTGATAACCAAGTTACTGATGCTTCTTTTATAAGACTAAAAAATGTCTATGTTTCTTACAACCTTCCGGTTAAATGGGTAAAAGCCTTGAAA
>Ga0206913_1185_pt1 | contig 11343 bp, 10 predicted proteins | sample Alteio_BWOrgHeat_72_FD_152942 | JGI IMG/M metagenome (GOLD analysis project Ga0206913, IMG submission 152942) | Enriched cells from forest soil in Barre Woods Harvard Forest LTER site, Petersham, Massachusetts, United States -... | ecosystem: Environmental > Terrestrial > Soil > Temperate forest >... | reverse complement strand
GCCATTGACCATTGACCGTTGACCGTTGACCGTTGACCGTTGACCGTTATGCGTTAAGTTTTGGGCTTAAATTATTTGCCACCAAATTCATCCGAAACAGACAACTTCGCACGTCCCTTGGCACGGCGGCTCGCCAGCACTTTACGTCCATTTGCAGTTTGCATACGTTTACGAAATCCATGAACTGTTTTACGACGACGTGTATGCGGTTGGAAAGTCCGTTTCATTGTATTATTTTTTTCTTGGCCCCTGATAATCAGGGAATTCTCCTTAAATCCAGGCCGCCAAAGGCGGAACTCCTTTTAAAGGGACGGCAAAGCTAAAGAATTCCTGTCTGACTGCCAATAATAACTAAGCCATTTTATCAATAATTAGCAGCAAAATAGCCCTGGGTCAGGTTAGCGGTCGGGCCACTGCCCACCGGGGTGGCCACAAAATTAAAAGTGCCCGAGATCCGCCTGGAGGTTGTGTTATTAGATAAAATCGTGATCGTTCCACCAGATTGGGAAAGCAGTGTAACCGAAGGGTCGGGGTTATAAACTCCTATATATAAACCGGCAGTAAAATCCAGATTATAGGTTCCGGTGGTTATACCAGACGGAAAAAATAGTCCGACATCCTGTGTGCCGGAAAATCCGGCTATCAACATTTGTCCGGCCGAATCAGATATCTCCACGTTAGATGCAAAGAATTTGTTACCGTTAACCGTCATTTCAAGAGTATCTTTCGATTGACCGGGTGCTGGTATCACGCCAACGACCCCCGCGGTATAGGGAACATAGTCAAAAACTCCCTTAGCCACCGTTTCCGTAGAATTATCTGCAGGATTAGTAAGGGTGAATTCAAAGCTGCCACTAATGACCCGGTTTACCGTATCGATACTTGAAATGGTAACCGTCCCACCCGCTGAATCAGCATTACTCACATATACATTCGCGTTGCTTTTCAGCAGGTTTGTATATAGAGCATAAGAAAGAGATTGGGCATTGAATGTATACGTGCCTACTTTGAAGTCAGGCAAAAGAATGGAAATCTGGTCGCCGGTTTTGCTGAGGCCGTTAATGGAAACTCCATTTGAACTGACCAGTACCAGTTGAAGACTATCTGCATTCCATAAATTTCCTCCAATGGTTGCGTAGAAATCCCCGGCTCCGCGGCCTGTGCCATTATTACCCTCCCTACTAATTTCCTTCGTGCAGGCGACGAACGAAAATAAGATAAGAGTTAAGAGAAGGAACCGTAAGCGCAACTTCATAGTCAAGGTTTGGGGTTTTGAAGTTACAAAAATACTCTTTCCGATCTGACAGCACTTCCATAAAAATATCCTGCATGCCTGTCAAAATCTATATTATCATCAGTGGTATAAAAAGTAAGCTGATGCCCTTTGCTGCAACGCGCATCCATTTCCGGATGATGTGCCAGGTATTTCTGCAGGCTTTCGGCCACAATATCTCCCTGAGCTACAAGTTGAATACCACGCGGAAAATATTTTTTTAGTTTATCCATCAGCAGGGGATAATGTGTGCAGGCGAGTAAAACGGTATCGATTTCGGAAGACTGTTCAAGTAGTTCATCCACATATTTCTGAACGAAATAATCAGCTCCCGGGTTGAGGTGTTCATTATTTTCTATCAACGGAACCCAAAGAGGACATGCCTGCTGAAAGACCCTGACTTCCGGAAAAAACTTTTTTATTTCAAGCGTATAGGATTCTGAATTCACGGTACCGCTGGTAGCCAAAATACCTACGCTGCCCGTTTTCGACAGGAGTCCTGCTATTTCGGTTGTCGGCCTGATCACACCCAGGACTCTGTTTGAGGTTCCGGAAGATGCCAGGTCCTGCTGTTGAATCGTGCGCAGTGCTTTTGCTGAAGAAGTGTTACAGGCCAGGATTACAAGCGGGCATCCTTTGGAAAAAAACCATTGCACTGATTCTCTTGTGTACTGATACACGGTTTCAAAGGAACGATTACCATAGGGCGCTCTTGCATTATCTCCCAGATATATAAAATCGTAGCCGGGAAGTTTTTCAACGATGGACTTCAATACAGTCAATCCGCCATAGCCTGAATCAAAAACTCCAATGGGTTGGGAAGAAGGCATATACTAAATTAATCAACAAAAACTAAAAAGGCTGTCCCGCTTTCCTGGAACAGCCTTTTGCTATTTTATTAAACAGATTACCTGAGATTCAGTTTCTTTTTTACTAAAGGAAGCAGATCGTCAGCGGGTGGTGAAACCAGCATGGCGTCTTTCAGAAATACATAAGTATATCCGTTTTCTTTTGCAACAGTTCCAACAATATCTGAAGCTTTTTTCTGGATAGGTGCCATCAGGTCCTGTTGTTTCTGCTGATAAAGTTGTCCAGCCTGTTGCTGGTAGCCCTGCAGTTTCACATATAGTTCGCCCAACTGCTTTCTTTTAATTTCGATCTGGGCCCTGGTGTATTTTGTTGTATCCTTTGAAGAAAGAAGACTGTCTTTTTCACTGAATTCGCGTTTCATGTCTTCAAAATTCTGATTCAGTGCGCCCTGATATTCCTGCATGGAGGAATCAGCTTTTTTATATTCAGGCATTGAAGTGATCAATTCGCTCAGGCTGATATAACCAAATTTGTTCTGTGCCTGCAACTTGTTCCCGGCGAGTGTAAGGGTGGTTGCTACTAATACAATGGCAACAATTTTTTTCATAATTGCTTTCTGTTTTCTTTGTTTTGTTAATAGTTGATATAATAAATTTGTCTACTTAACCCCGAGTTCTTTGAGAACATCATCACTCTTATCCAGCTTAGGGTCGGCAAAGATAACAGTAATTCCTTCACTTTTATCTAAAATAAAGTCATACAGCCGGTTCACCGCGATTTTTTGTATTGCGTTATAAACCTTATCCTGCACCGGTTTGATCAGTTCCTGGCGTTTTTTGAATAAATCTCCCTCAAAACCAAACCGTTTGCGTTGAAGGTCCCTCACCTCTTTTTCATGGTTAAAAAGCTCATCCTCTCTTTTTTTCTTCAAATCATCGCTTAACATCACTTCTTCCCCTTCAAAATCCTTATACATTTTATCAAGAACGGCTTGTTTATCGTCAATTTCTTTTTGCCATTGGGCACTGATCTGGTCGAGTTGTTTCTGCGCTGTTTTGTAATCAGGCATTTTATCGAGAATATATTTTGTATCCACGATTGCATATCGCTGGGCAAGGGCAGAGCAACAAACAGAGAAAATCAGAGACGCTATTAATACAAATTTTTTCATATCAGGAATTTTAAGTCGGGTTATTCTGGTTCTACACCTAGCATAAAGGTAAAGCGGGTTGCATTGCTAAGCGAACCATTTTGAATCCTGTCCAGGCCGATCGCATAATCGAAACCCAGTAACCCGAACATCGGCAGGAAGAAACGCAAACCAACACCCACATCCCGACGTAAACGAAATGGATTATAACTCTGATAATCGTACCATCCGTTGGCGGCTTCAAAAAATGTTTCCCCATAAATCGTACTGCTCGGATTAGTAACAAACGGGTAACGCATTTCCAGTGTGTACTTATTAAACATCGTAAAGAACTGGGTTGCGGTCTGTTGTTCCGGGTTGATTCTCGGATCCGAATTCTGGTATACCGGATAACCCCTTTGTGAAATGATATCATAACCAAGCAAACCGAAGTTGTTGGTCAGACCTGCATCTCCCAACTGGAATCTTTCAAACGGAGAAAAATTCAATTCATTATTATACCTGCCCATGAATCCATATTTCACAGAAGCCTTCAAAACAAACTGCCTGCTTTTATCGGCACCCATCGGTTTACCGATCGGAATATACCATTCACTGGTCAGGCGGAATTTTGTGTATTCAGGCAATTGAAATTGTTCCTGCGATGTATTGTAGTTCGATTTAAATAAAGAGTAGGGAGGTGTAAACTGAGCGCTGATCAGGAAATTGGAGCCGCCGTGCGGGTAAATGGGCTGATCCACGGAATAGCGGCCCAGTTGCACTTTGAAGCTGAGGTTATTTGAATAACCATTCCGGAATTCAGGTGAAAAAAGGGAATAGTTCGTCAGGTCGTACAGGGTATAATTCAGTGAATAAGTCAATGTAAAATAGTCGTCCGGCCATTTCAACTGTTTACCCAGGGCAATCACAACTCCGAAATTCTTGAGCGAATTGGTATCGCTGTACGCATATTTCGCGGTTGTATAATTATATCCCCCTGTACGGAATGCACTGCGGTAAAGGCTTACGGTAAGTGAGTTTCTCTTCTTGCCTCCAAGCCATGGTTCGGTAAACGAAAGATTATACGACTGATAGGCTTTCCCATTCGCCTGTACACGAAGACTGAGTTTTTGTCCGTCTCCGGTAGGTAAGGGATCCCAGGCTGATTTCTTCCAGATATTATTGATGGAAAAATTATTGAATGAAATCCCTACGGTACCGGTTATTCCGATACCACCGCCCCATCCTGCAGAAAGTTCCAGCTGATCAGATGACTTTTCTTCTACTGACCAGTTTATATCCACCGTTCCGTCTTCCTGGTTCGGCACAATACCCGGTGTTACTTTTTCCTGGTTGAAATAACCGAGGTTTACAATTTCGCGTGTAGAGCGAATAATATCCTGGCGACTGAATTTTTCCCCCGGTATAGTCCTTAGTTCCCTGCGGATTACATATTCCTTGGTTTTTTCATTTCCCGCAATCGTAACGTTTTTTATTGTTGCCTGCGGACCTTCCACCATGCGGATTTCAAAATCGATGGTGTCGTTATAAACAGCCGTTTCAACCGGATCAATTCTGAAGAAAAGATACCCGTCATCCAAGTAAAGATCGCTGACACCACCACCTTCCTGCGTAACCTGCTTACCCAGTTTTTTATTCAGGATGTCCAGGTTATACACGTCGCCTTTTTTGATTCCCAGTACCAGGGAAAGAACAGTATCAGGATATTTTGTATTGCCTTTCCAGGTTATTTTACCGAAATAATATTTCTCTCCCTCATCTACTTTAATGGCGATGTTCAGTTGATTCTTGCTGTTATACATTAAAGTATCGGATACAATCACCGCATCGCGGTAGCCCTGGGAGTTATAATAATCGAGAATTTTTTCCTTGTCCTCACCATATTTTTTTGCATTGAATTTGGCTGAACTAAAAAGTTTAAAGCGGAAATACGGATCCAGGAATTCTTTTGTACCTGTATAAGAGAGAAATCCCCATGTATCAATATATTCTTTAAATGTTTCCGGCTTTACTACGCCGTAAGAAGAAGAATCCTTCGCCGGGAAAAGTGTAAGCTTGGTGACTTCATGAGTATCATCCAATTGTTTCTTGAGCCTGGATGGAGAAATATTTTTTGTGCCGTAAATGGAAATCTGATTGATGCGGACCTTGGTTCCCTTATCAATATGAAAAGTGAGCGTTTCTGAATTGGGAGTTTTCGGGTCGCGGGCTTCATTTATCTGTACGGTGACTCCCTGAAAACCTTTATCGGCGTAGTATTTCCTGATATTTTCGTCGGCGGTTTGTTTCATGTTTTCCGTGATCACCCGTCCCTTGATCAATCCCGTTTTTACTTTTAATTCATCGGACTCAGACTTACTGGCCCCATCAAAAATGAAATTCGTCAAACGGGGCCTTTCTGTTACGTTGATTTCAATATAGAGTTCGTTACCAGTAATCTTGGTAAAATAAATTGCAATATTTGAAAACAAATTCTGGTTCCACAATTTCTGTATGGCTTTGCTGAAATTATCCCCGCCGGGAATGATTACTTTATCGCCAATACTTAATCCGGAAACAGAAATCAGCAGGGATTCATCGAGGTATTTACTGCCGGTTATTTTTAATCCTGCGATAGTGTATTCTTTGGGTGTTTTCAGACTTTCAAGGGCGAGTAATTCGGGATCTACGGAAACAGGATGCGTAGTGTCAGCAACAGCGGGGTGAGTAGTATCAGTAACCTGCGCCTCGGTATTTGTGATCGTCAATAAGCAGTAGGTAAGCAAAAAAACACCAGTCAATAAACGTCGTAGCATCCGGGCGGGTTTTTTAGAGCGGCAAATTAAGGGGATTAATTAAAAGTGTTTGTTAAAATAGAGGCTGGATCAATGATACAGGCCATTTATTCTCAAGCATTTCTGAAGGATTGAGGGTCCTCAGCCCAGTTGCTCGCTGGTTTTACCAAATCGTCTTTCCCGGGTCTGAAAATCAAGGATGGCTTCGTAGAGATTTTCTTTTCGGAAGTCAGGCCAAAGTACAGGTGTAAAGAATAATTCAGCATAAGCAAGTTGATATAAAAGAAAATTACTGATCCGGTGTTCACCGCTTGTCCTGATCATCAACTCAGGGTCGGGAAAATTCCGGGTACAAAGGTATTTTTGAAAACTATACTGGTCTATCGTTTCGGGATCCAGCTTTCCTGCTTTAACATCCAGTCCCAGCTGCCTGGCAGCTTCTCCCATTTCCCAGCGGCTACTATAACTCAAGGCCATGATCAGATTCAGTCCGGTATTACCGGCGGTTTCTGATATGGCTTCCTCGAGAACCGTCATCGTTTTTTCCGGAAGCATTTCGGTATTGCCGATTACATGCAGCCTGATATTGTTTTTGTTCAGCGTAGGTACTTCCTTTCGGATCGTATCTACCAATAATTCCATCAGGCCGTTCACTTCTCTTTCAGGTCTTTCCCAGTTTTCAGTAGAAAAAGCATACAAGGTCAGATAGCCGATACCTAATTCGGCGCTGGCTTCGACCGCGAGACGCACACTTTCAACGCCATGGTAATGGCCGAACAATCTGTCCTGCCCCTGCCCTTTGGCCCATCTCCCGTTCCCATCCATGATGATAGCGATGTGTTTGGGTAACCGTTCGGAGTTAATACTGAATTTCAAAGACTCCATGCCCGTTTTTGAAGGGCACGAAGTTAATTGTTAATGGTTAATTATTAATTGTTAATTATCGAAGAAATGGGTTGGATCTGCGTGTATCAGGCTTGAGGCGTAAGGGTGCCAAGCCTGAGGCAGGAGGCCTGAGGCGGAAACATGGGGATGCAGGAAAAGACCACAGGCGCGAAGCTTGAAGCGCAAGGCATTGGGATTGGAAGAACAAGATCTAAACTGCGAAGTTTGAGGCAGGAGGAACGAAGTCTGATATGCCAGACGTTATAGTATTGTCAACGGGTTAGGATTTGTGTCAAAGCCCCAGTCTCCGCGCCAGGAAAAGGGCGTTAAGCAGAAAGCGTTAAGCGTTGTGCGTTAACCGTTAAGCGTTAAGCGTTAATAAGTCGGGCAGCGATAGGAACTCAAATTCATCGAGAACATAATTTCGAGATAAAGGAAGCCATCGTTCTGGTTTTGATAACCACGCTGGCGGCCCTGGATACCTATGGGAGGACTTCCGGTTTCGTAGCTTCGGTCCTGGAGCAGGGCAGCTACCGATGGGGAACCATCCGGCAGGGTGGGGAAATTGTTAATCCCGGCGTAGGTTTTACTGACATCGTCGATATAATCCGTTGTGGTAAAGTTATATACGGCTTCAATTCCGATATTCATCTTGGGGTTCAGGTTGTATTTATAACCCAATCCCAGGGGAATATAAGCCGCTATATTACTATACGGCTTACGGTCGGGATAGGCAGGCGAACCCTGACCTTCCGTACCCAGTTCACGGAGATAGTATTTCTGGCCGTCGAGATAGGCATATGGATCAAAACTGAACATACCGATACCGATCGTGAGATAGGGTGTCGCGCGATGATCACCGTCACCGGGGATAAACCGGAGGAAATTGAAGTCACCCTGAACACCCAGCTGCCAGATATTAGTATTAAAGCTCAGATTCCGCCTCAGATAGAAGGCATTTTGGGTATTATACACATCTGAATAGCCTAATCGGGCAAACTGTCCCTGTATTCTTACCCCAATATAATCGGTTACCTGCTTTCTAAAAAAAAGCCCGAGAACGATCTTGGGGGTATTAAAGTGTAAATCAGGGTTAAGGTCCCCAAAATACTGGGAAGCACCAGCTAAAACGCCAAATTCACCCTGGTACACATAACTACGCTCCTGTTGTGCAACGGTGCGGATAACAAAAAAATAAAAAATAATCCCTGTCAGGAAAAACTGCTTCATATCCGCAAAATAAATGATATTCCTTGCCCGTCCATCGATCCTATTCGCTAACGAAGCAAAATGTATTTTCTTATGTCGGAACTGTTAATTCCTGCGATCCAGTCCCCATGACAATTTATTGCGCAGGGTTTGTAAAAAATTATTTTCGTTTAATCTTACCAGGGAGACATCGAATTTTTCACGCCGTACGGCGAGTTGCACATTTTTATCAACAATTTCCTTTCTTGAATCGAGTGCACACAAAAAACTGTCCGCCCTTCCTTCTATCTCAAATGAAATCACATTATCATCCGGCACCACAATCGGGCGCACATTCAGATTATGCGGCGCAACCGGATTGATCACAAAACTGCCAGACTCCGGGAACACCACCGGACCTCCGCAGCTTAATGAATAACCGGTAGAACCTGTTGGAGTTGAAACAATCAAACCGTCGGCCCAATATGTATTTAGAAAGTCACCGTTGAGATATGTGTGAATCCGTATCATAGGAGAAGTATCCGTTTTATGAATAGCAAATTCATTCAATCCATAAGGAACTTCACCGAATAAAGTCTTGTTGGCGTCCAGATGTATCAGCGATCTTTTATCTGTTACATAGGTTCTTTCCGCCAACGCCTGTACAGCGAGCAGCATATCTCCTTTTCCGATACTGGCAAGAAATCCAAGGCGGCCAAAATTAATTCCGATGATCGGAATATCCTTATCTCTCACAAATGCAATGGTATCCAGCAGCGTGCCGTCACCGCCCAGACTGATTAAAAAATCGATTGACTCATTCAGATCGTTTGAATGACGAAAAAACAAAAGATCGGGGGGAAAGCGAAACACATTGCTGATGCATTCATAAAACGGAAGATATATAACTGGTTGTATATGACGACGGTGAAGTTCATCCAGTAATTGCTGAACTTCAGCCCGTTCCGATTCTTCAATGATCCGGCTGTATATGGCTACTTTCATTTTATTAAATTAATGGTCTGTCACTTATGTTAAAAATCATTTCTGATATGAAAAAATAAACCTTTTTCCCCTAACTGGTTCACACTATACTCGATTCGGAAAACAAAATCATAAAAAGTAACAATATCAAATCCGGCTCCATAGGTATATAACATTGTATTCTGAAGGCTATTCTGGTTATTGTACCTGTTGAAAACATAACCCAGATCAACATATGTTTTTGCATATATCCGGAAAGGAATATGGTCGTGTGAGGTTTGCCGGAGAAAAGGTATATCGAAATGAACAAGCTCGCGCATGACGGTGTTCCTGCCCAGGAGCATGCCAACGCCATCCACCACATACTTTTCCAGCCCGCGCATGTAATAATCGCCGTAACCCAGGAGTGACTGGTTATAAAAAGATTGTTTGAAGGGAATGCGAAGCACGCCGAAATTTTGAGTAACGAAATACATTTTTGGCGCAAAGGAAAATGCTTCTGTTGACCTGGCTATCAGCTGCGTCATATGCATGTCAGCAGAAATGCCCCTTTGTAAAATACTTGTTTCAAAAAGAAAACCCTGGGTTGGATAAGGGACATAATCAATATTATTATAATTGACACTGTAGAAGAATTCCGGATATACCAACGACAGTTTATGATTTAAAAAATAATTCGGATTCAGTACGAGTACCGTGCTGTCTATTTTCAGTTGATTAAAACTGAGCCGGAAAAAATGCTTCGTTCGGATTGCGGGACGATAATAATATCTCAGTGAAAAGGTGGCCTGTGTCTGCAAATATTTTCCGGCATTCTGGATGCTATCGCGACTCACAAAAACCTGTTGATTATTTGTTGTGATCACATTAATCTCCTGCAGGCCGGACAAAAGAAATCCGCCTCCGAAGCCATGAATCAGATTCTTTCCTGTGTTAGGCCGGTCATATGCCATTTCAATTTCCCTCGAATAACCGGTAATCAGCCAGATGCGTAAATTATCATTCCTGCCTGTAAAATTATACTGTGAATATTTTATTCCATAGTCAAAGCGGCTGAGACTATAACCCTGCTGTGCCCAGGCTGTAAAATTTCGATCAACCGGTCTCACGTAGGGCAGTGGAAAGATGTACCATCTTTCTTTCACTTCAATATTAACATCGGCAATATATCCACGGAATTCTTTCAGTGAAATCGTCACATCGTTAAACAGTCTCGTATTGATCAGATGTTCACGCGCCTGCGCGAAATAAATGGAGAGCTGCTGAAGGGTTAGTGTATCACCTGTTTTAAATGGCAGCTCGCGGGTGATGGTAAAGGATTTGGTTACTTTATTACCCCGTATGTCGATATTTCCTACAATAAACAAACGGCCCTGTGTTGGCGGAACTATAATGATACCGGATGAGAGCGTGTCGGGTCTAAGAATCGGGAGGGTATCCTGAAGTCGTTGACCGTTGAACGTTGACCGTTGACCGTTAGCGGTTGACGGTTGGCGGTTTGTCGTTAAGCGTTGGGCTTTGATAGTTGGCAGAAAATGCTTTAAGCTTTCAGCATTAAGCTTTAAGCTTAAGACGATCATCAAAATAAACAGCAAAAGATATTTATCCGTTTTTCGGATCATAGGCTTGGTCCCGGGGTCATTACATGGATATCATGGTGACGAATTAAATGCTCAGATAATTCATCAGGTGATTATAATTGCTACGCAATTCATTTTCATATTGTTCTTCCCCAAAATAATATTTGATTTTGTATTCGTACCGCTGGAATGTGGCAATGATATCTGATACTTCCATTTTATTGATGCGGAGTGTTATAAAAAAGGAAGAAGTTCCGGGTTCAGTATATGTATTTAATTGTGTAACCTGGGCGTCATTGGTTTCTACGAGCTTGATGATTTCTGAAAAAGCAAAATTTACGCGGTCCATCTCCAGTACAATAATAGCTCCCGGATCTCCTGCCCCGACGATCTTGTCGGTATGACGGATTAAATCCAACGCGGTAATAGATCCCAGATAATCTGATTCTTCAGTCAGTACCGGAACCAGGGTAAGCTGAAATTCACTACAGATATGAAGGGTATCCAGAACATGACCGATGCCCTGAACTGACGCATGGCTGAACAGAGTTTGAAGGCTGTTCATGGGTGTATTTTCAGAGGGGGCGTCCAGGAGACTATCCTCATCAATAATTCCCAGTAGTTTGTTCTCAGAAACAACCGGCAGATGGGCCACATGATGATCCACCATAATGTCTTTTGCCAACAAAACGCTGTCTT
>Ga0206913_1045_pt2 | contig 11625 bp, 7 predicted proteins | sample Alteio_BWOrgHeat_72_FD_152942 | JGI IMG/M metagenome (GOLD analysis project Ga0206913, IMG submission 152942) | Enriched cells from forest soil in Barre Woods Harvard Forest LTER site, Petersham, Massachusetts, United States -... | ecosystem: Environmental > Terrestrial > Soil > Temperate forest > O... | reverse complement strand
GTAGCGCTGCAATGAGGTAGGGTCTCAAAACCATACACTTGTGAGGCTGGTTTGAATGGGTTGTTTGGGGCAAAATTGGGTTGTATTCACCCTCGAAAACCCAAACCCATGAAAACCCTGTTGTACTCTGCTTCAGTAGTCACTCTATTAACTTTGGCTGTTTCGCCGGCATCCGCCACCACCTATACTGGTCCAGGCGTGGCTGACGGCACGACCGCCGACGGCGATGGCATCAGCAGCGTGGTGGTCAATAATACCGCCAGCACCATTTCTTTTACCATCAATTCGACCGCGCCGATGGCGTCGTACATCTTTTACAGCGTTGAAATCCAATATGCCGGCCTCGGAGGCAGTGGATATACTGGATTTTCCAATCCGTGGGGACCGGCGGTAGGCATCAGCACCGGCGAAAATGCCCTGATCAATACGTTTGGAACGGGCGCCTCGGCCCTGACCTACAGCGGCGGCACCTGGACGCAGAATGCCTCGGGGAGTTATGACGCGGGCGGCACCGGATCCACTTTTGCGACGATGACTTTTTCGCTGGCAAGTCTGGGGCTGAGTGTCGGCAGCAGCTTCAATTTTGACGTGGTGTCCGGCTACACCAGTCAACCCAGTGGTCCGCAGGCCGCTTATGGCGCTTTGGACAACACCGGCTATCTCCCCGAATCAGACGGTCTCTATCAGCCTTATAACGGCACGTCCCATTACGATTCCGCCACTTCGCCGGGTTCGACTTTTGCCTCGACGACCTTCACCGTTCAGGCGGTTCCGGAACCCGGCACGTTTGCGTTGCTGGGGTTGGGCGGACTGGTGCTGGCGCGTCGCGGGCTGCGTCGGAGCGCTTGATAATTCTTGTTTAAAAGCGAAGGCACGGGAGATAATCTTCCGTGCCTTTCTTATTTTAAATCATTATGAAATTTCATCTTCATAAAACGTTCCTCGCCGCTGGGTTGGCCTTTTGCCTGATGCCGGGTCTGCTATCGGCCGCCGGTACGCCTGATGAAATATTGCTCTGGCCAAATGGCGCGCCCGGTTCCGAAGGCAAAACGGAAGCAGAGGCGGTGAGAATCGCCCAACCCGGCGGCGACCATGTCGTGACCCGGGTGAACAAGCCATCGATCACCGCCTATCTGCCATCGCCGGGAACGGGAAACGGCGCGGCGGTGCTGGTGGTACCTGGCGGAGGCCATCGGGAAATTTGGATCGATCACGAGGGCTATAATGTCGCACGCTGGCTGAGTGAACATGGGGTGGCGGCGTTTGTGCTCAAGTACCGACTCGCGAAGGCCACGAACTCCACGTACACGGTGGATGGAGATGAACTGGCCGATACACAGCGCGCCCTGCGCCTGGTACGCAGTCATGCGAGCGATTGGGGCGTGGATCCTCACCGGCTGGGAGTCATCGGTTTTTCGGCGGGTGGCGAACTGGCGTTTTTATCCGCGATGCATTTTGACGGCGGCAACGCCGACGCCGCTGATCCGGTGGATCGCCAGAGCTGCCGGCCGGATTTTCAAGGCCTGATGTATCCGGGCAATGTGGGGCGCCTGGAAGCCAGCACCAATTCGCCGCCCGCATTTCTGTGCTGCGGCAGCAATGATCGGTCAGATATCGCGGAAGGCGTGGCGAACGCGTATCTGAAATTCAAACAGGCCAAAGTGCCGGTGGAACTGCATATCTTCGCCGGCATCGGCCACGGCTTCGGCATGCGGGCGAGCAATACGGGTCCGGTGTCCAAATGGCCGGACCGATTTCTGGAATGGATGGGTCAGGAAGGATTTTTGAAATCACCGTGAGTTTTAGTCACTGATTCCCGTGAGGGCGCGATGGGCGGTGAGTTGTGATTGATAACGGGGGACGATCTCAACGCTTTGGATCGTCGCGACGCTATTCGCGTTGCCGAAATGGGGCCGGGCCTGGTCAGCCATATAAATCGGCGCGTTCTTTTGCAGCGGCAGGATGGCGATGCGCAAATCGCCGTTGAGAATTTCGGGGGGCATGGCGCCGGAGGCCGATCTCGAACGCGCGGCCATTGTAAAAGTCATCGGTGATGAATTTTCCGTCCAGCATCACGCGGGCGACGTCGCCGGTGTAATGGATGCGAAGGAGCGGATCGTTTCCGAGATCCACATCCGCGGGTATTTTGATCTGCCAGACGGCGGCGTTATCAAAGTCGGCGTCCAACGGCGCGGTGGCGACGGGTTGTTCGATCGTGCCCAGGGGAATTTTCCGCAGTGAGCCCGCTGGCTGGACCAGGGCGAAGGTGGCTTTCGATTTGACGGTGGGGGGTGCAACTGCGGCAAAACGCTGAAAGATGCCGTCAGGTTTGCTTTCAAGATTTTGGCCATTGTCGGCCAGGGAGGGGGGAGCCGGGTAAATATCCACCTTCAGGTCGTCGCGGGAAGTCGCGGTCAATCGGAGCGTCTCGCCATCCAAGGCGAGGCCAGCCTTGGTCAGGAACACGCGGTCACGATCTTGGAAAGCGCCCTTCCACGTGGCGAGCGAGCTTTTGTAGTCGAGCACGACGAGCTGAAGGGCACGGCCATCGGGCAGTTGCATGCGGGCGGCGACTTTCACGCCGGGCTTGAGGTGGCTGAGGATATTGAGGTTGCCGGCGGGTTTGAGTTGGCCGGTGAGGGCTTCGATGGCGGGGCCGTTGGTTTCAAAGGCAAATTGCGCAGGGACGCCTTCGGTTTCCGCGAAGAAGACGGTATGGACGTTGCCATCGTCAATGGCGGTGAGCGGTTGCGCGGTCGCCCAGGCTAGACGGACGCCGTCGCCGAGATCAAGATTGAACGGCCAGATCAAGCAGGCATCGGAGGGAATGGTGACGGGGGCCGGCGGAAAAAACGAACGGCCCGGCGGGAAGCTGAATCGCGAATTGAACGTCTTTTTTGGGAGGCATCGTTTGGAGGCGTTCGTAGTTGTTGACGAAGACGAAGCCGCTTTTGCCGTCGGAACGGACGCTCCAGCGCAGGGTTTTGAAATCATTGCGCTCGAGCGGATGCTGGTCCGGCATGGTGGCCGGCATTTTGGCCAGCGAGGAACCCCATTCGTGCAGAAAGAGATGCAGCCGGCGCAAGAGGTTGTATTGGGGATTGATCTGGCCGTATTGCCCGAGCGGCGCCTGGAAGTCGTAGTTTTTGACGGGCATGTCATTCCAATAGCCGGTGGCCTGTGATTCCATCAAGGTGGACAAGGAACCTTCCGGGTTCACTCCGCCGTGATACATGTAGTAGCCGAGGAGAGTGCTGCCCGAACCCAATTTGATGAGCGTGGTGGCTTCGACATCCTTGGGATTGACGAGGATGCGGCGATGGTAACTGTTCATCATGCCGCCGCCGATTTCGCAGGTGAGATAGGGGTATTCGCCGACGTCCTGGGGGTCCAACGTGCCGCCCTTGCCGGGAATCGCGGTGTAGGTGGCGTCATCCACACGGTTGGTTGAGAAGTGGAAGCCTTTCCAATAACCATTCGGCATGGGTGTGAGAACGCGGTCCCAAAAACCCTCGGCATAGACGCCGTAGAGCGGAACCAGTTCGCCAAAAGGCATCTTGCCGGCGGGTTTATTCCAACCAGTGCGCGTGTAGATGGGCACATCCAAGCCGACTTCCTGGCCGAGATGTTTGAGGGTCAGCAAATGTGAGGCAGGGCCGTTGTATTCATTTTCAAATTGGATGCCGATGACCGGGCCGCCGTCTTTCCAAAACAATCCGTCCAGTTGCCGGGCGATCTCGCCGTAAAATATTTTCACCTTGCCCAGGTAATTGGTGTCATTGGAACGGAGAGTCCATCCGGTTTTGAGGAGCCAGTTGGGGAAACCGCCATTGCGGACTTCGCCATGGTCCCAAGGGCCGCAGCGGACGAAGACCTTCAGGCCGACATCCTGACAGGTTTGAATGAAGTGACGAAGATTGCGGGAGCCGGTCCAGTTGAATTGTCCCTCGACTTCCTCGTGATGAATCCAAAAGACGTAAGTGGATACGATGTCGATGCCGCCGGCCTTGAGCTTGAGCAATTCCGGACGCCACTCGTTCTCGGGATAGCGGGCAAAATGAAATTCGCCCATGACGGGCGTCCACGGCTTGCCATTGAGCAACAGGCTGTCGCTATCCATGGTCAACGTATTGCCATCGGGACTCCGGGCATCGCCCATCTTGAAACCAGCGGTGATCGGAGGTTGGGGATCGGCAATGGTGATCGTTTGTTGGTCCGCCGCCGCGGGAGTGGAAAGGGCGGCGGCCAGCGAGATAACCAGTGCGTATTGGCGCAGATCAAATTTGCTCATAAAAATGTTTTGGCCGGCGGCGATGATAAACAAGCTGCAAGCGGCCGGAACCGCTTGCAGCTTTCTAACTCAGCCCGGGTCCGGTCTCAATGCTGGACCAGCCGGAAAAAGTTCTGGTTTCCGGTCACCGGCACGGGCTTGGAATACAAGCCGGAGGTATTGGGAATGTCTTTCCAGGTGGACAGCAGGTTGGTGGTGCTCTGGAGACTCACGGCCGGATTACCCACCCAGGTGAGGTTCATGTTGCCGCCGACCACCGCGCTGGGATTAATGCCGCCAACGCCCGTGCCATTGATCACAAAATTGCTGAAGTTAAAGGTGCCGCCGGTGCGGACGGTAACGAAGGCCAAGCCAGCCCCGGTCATGACGCCGCTCAATTTGCCGGCGGCCACGGATCCCACAATACCGCCGGAGCTGGTGACCGTGAGGTTGTGCCAGTTGGCGGCGGCGAGATTGAGGGCGGTGGTGTAGGTTGAATAGGTCGGGCTATCCGAGGCAGTTGGCACGGGTAGCGGACTGGTGGCGACGTACCAATTGGTGTTATTGAGTTGTACCACCAGATAAGCGGTCACGTTGCTGGCGGCGAAACTGGGAGCGATATCCACGGAGACGCTCAGGCTGGGATAGGACGCGAGGTTGATATTTGGGAACGGGAGCCCGGCTTGATTGGTATCCGTAGCCGTGGTGGTGTAGTAAAGGCTGGTAGCTGGGGTCCCCAGAAAGGCAAAGACGGCTCCAGAACTGGCCAGGGTCGTGGTTTGGAAGAGAACATTTTGCGGGCTGGGATTGGCTTGCACCCAACCGATGCTGCCGATGGGATAATTGGCAACCGTGGGGCCGACAAAGGGAAATGCTTCCGTATAGATAAGACCAACCGGGGGATTGACCACCGACAGGGTGGTGGGTCCGAAATTCACGGCACTGTTGTCAGAGCCGGCGGAATTGGTGACAAAGGCGACGATCTGCATTTGGTCATCATTGCTGGTCAGATTGGCAATCGTCAAGGTGGGGCCATTGGCGCCGGAAATCCGGCCACCGTTTTGGACGACTACGTTATTGGTCGTCCAGTAGTATCCAAAAGGTTGGGTACCCGTGGCGGCAACTCCAAAGCTAACGCCGCCGCCCGCGTAGACCGTTACAGCGAGCGGTATGCTCGTGCCGATGGAAGGCGCCGTGCCCGCGAAGACATTGGTTGAAATCTCAAAATCCTGGAAATTCATATCAGAGCCGGTGTTATCCGCATGAACCACGATGAGGCCGGCGCCGGTAATATTACCACTCAAAGGACTGGATGGCTGGCCGCCCAAGGCAACCGTGGTGCCACTGACGCCAACAGTGACCCAGTTGGTGACGGCGGGATTAAATTGGAAGGAGTTGGTCAGGTATGGGCTTAAGGCGGTCAAAGTGATGGGTATGGGCTGAGCCGTGGCATACCAGGCGCCATTCATCTGGACGGCCCAATAAACCCGGATGGCGCCGGAGACCTGGCCCGCAGCATTTCCGGGGACGAAATTGGCGAGGAAGGTCACCGCCGGGTAACTGGCGGGATTGATATCCTTGAAAGGGAGGCCGGAGAAGCCAATGTCGGTGGCATCGGTCGCATAGTAGAGATTAGTGGTGGCAGTGGAGGAAAAGGAAAACACGTCACCGAGACCGGGGCCGGCGGAAAAGATGCCGAAAGATCCGGCGGCCGCGGCATTCGTCCAGCCCACGCCGGTGATGGCCAGATTGCCATTGGGTCCGATATAGGGGAAGGCTTCGGCGTACAGGATATCGGAAGTGACTGTTTGAACGTTCAAGGTGTTGCCAGAATTGGTGGCGGAACCGGCGATGTTGGTGACAATGACGGAATAGGAAACCAATCCGTCAGCGGGAGTGATGTTGGTGATGGTGAGGGTTCCGGTGGCGGTGCCCAGATATTTATTGCCATCGTGAATGGGCACGCCGTTGGTTTCCCAAATATAGGTCAAAGGCTGGCTGCCACCGGCCAGGACGAGGAAGGCCGCTCCGCCACCAACCGGCGCATATTGAGGGGTGACGGCCGGGGCGGTGATCGTGGCCGGCGTGGGCGGCGGCGCATTGGGGGTAAAGGCGGTGACCGTTACCTGATTATAACTGAGACCGGCGGTGGTGGGGAGTTCAACTATGCCGATACCCGTGATCGGCGCCGTCAGGCTGGGCGTCGTCACGGAACCGATGGTGACGCTGGTGGCGTTCATGGTCAGGGTGTTCCAGACGTTGGCCGGATTGGTGTAAATCAAGGTGGCATTGGTGAAATTGGGATAACCCGGAGTGCCGCCCCCGGACAGTGAAAAGGAAGTGGCCACATACCAGGAACCGCCCACGCGGACGGCAATATAATTGGTGTCGGTGGCGTTGCCCTGAACTTCCACGGAAAGCGACAGATTGGTATAGAGAGTCGGATTGATATCGACGAAGGAAGAATTTCCGCCTGCGCCGGCGCCGGAAGTGTCCGTGGTGTAAAACATGCCCGGTGCGGTCTGGTTCGGCAACAGGACGGTGAAATAAGCCGTATTGGCCGGCAACACCGCTCCCGTGCCGGGGTCATTGATGCCGCTGCCAGTGAAGATGCCCATGAAGGGGCCGGGGTTGACCTGGCGGATGGCTAGGCCCGTCCAGCCGACGGTGTTGATGTTGCCGTCGCCCGTCACGCCCGATTTGCCGGTGCCCCAGTTTTCCACATAGATATTGGTCGTGCCGGCATTGGCCAGTTGGAGGGCGCCAAACAGCAGGGCAAGGGACAGGATTTTTTTCATAGGTGTTTTGGATTCTGGGTTAGGTCTCGATTATCGATTGGCTGGGCTGAAGGCACGGAGCGTGAAAGGTTGGAAAGTCGTGACGAATCAGTTGTAATTTTTTATCCAAAGCGGCCAGAGCGTGGGCGCCAGAGCGGGATTGTAGGTGCGGCTCCAAGGCAACGTCCAAAGCTGCCGCAAGCCCATGTAATTCACGGAGCCGTCGACGAAGGCCATATCGGTGGGGTTGCGGCCACCGTGCCGAGCGATGGCAAAAGAGCCCATGGAGGCGCCGACGTTACAATCGCCGGAATGCAACGGAGGCTGGTCGTTCGGTCCGTTCGGCGTGGGATTGGAGCCCTGCCAAACACAATCGGCGAACAAGGGAGCACCGGCAAAGCGACCGGCCGCAGTCAACGTTTTCCAATACCCTGAAGCTGCCGGATCGCCGGCATCCGCCGGACCAGGATTGGCCATCCAGCCGTTAAAACCATAGCTGCCGGCCATGCCTTCCCGGCCCCAGACCGACGTTCCACCGGCCGGCGTCGGGCTGGAAGATATGCCATACGCATTGGTGGCGCTCATGGAACCCCACGCCAAAAACGTACAGCCAGTAGTGATAAAAGTGACTGGTAGCGTATTGCGCGTTTGAGTCGCCACGGGGCAGAAACAAATTGCCCCACCGATGCTGGCGTTGGGAATGAAGGGAACCAGGGCGGTCATCCACATTCCGTTGGGATCATACCAGCCTGATGGCATGCTGTCGGTGTTGTCGCCGGCGTACAACTGAAAACTCAGTCCCCATTGTTTCAAGTTGGATACGTCTTGGATGCGTTTGGCGCGGGCCTTGGCCTTGGACAGCGCCGGCAACAGCATGGCGGCCAAAATGGCGATGATGGCAATGACCACCAGCAGTTCAATCAGCGTAAAACCGGAAGGCGATTTTTTTGAGTTCGAATATTTTTTAAACATGCGCGCCGGGGTTCGTTCGGGACTCGATATTTCCATGGCGGGCGGTACTTGAATTAAAAATCGTGTCATGGACAAGTGTCGTGCTTGCGAGTTATTGCTCGGGTGAATATCCAACACTCTGGCTGATTTCCGCGTTTTGACCAGCCTCACAAAGGTATGGTTTTCGAAGGTTTTAGGGCAAAATTCTCCGTTTTGGCCCCTGGCTGTGGCGAATTGCAAGGGGTTCCCCCGCCATTTGTGAGGCTAGGCAACCGGTCGGTTACTTGACACCCTTACGAAATGCATCCCCTCCGTCGGAAAAGCCATGATCGGCGCTTAAAAAAGATCAATTTTTACAGGATCAATATTTCAGCTTGGGTTTTGACAGCCATATGGTCGCTGATCGTGGCTGGGTGTGCGAGTGAGACAAAATGTAGTCATGCGCCTGCATCCAGCCCGTCGCCGTTTTATCTGGGGGCGGATATTTCCGGACTGACGCAGGTGGAGCAAGGCGGGGGTATTTACATGGACGGCGACAAGCCGGGCGATCCCATCGCCATCTTCATGAAAAACGGGTGGACGTGTTTTCGGCTGCGCATCTGGGTGGATCCGCGCAATGGGATCAACGGGCTGGAGTACACCACCAAACTCGCGCAACGCATCAAGGCGGCGGGCGCGACGTTCATGCTGGATTTTCATTATTCAGATTGGTGGGCTGATCCGCAAAAGCAAAACAAGCCGGCGGCGTGGGCCAATTTGGATTTCGATGCGCTGGCAAGCGAAGTTCAAAACTATTCTTCCAATGTGGTCAAGACGTTGAAGGACGCCGGGGCGACGCCAGATTTTGTGCAGATCGGCAATGAGATCACGGGTGGCACGTTGTGGCCGGACGCGCAGGTGAAGGTGCCGCTCTCGACGATCAAGGTTTTTTCGGGGGACGTGCAACCCATCAAGCCACCGGAGCCTTATGATGATGCCAAGCAGTGGAATCATCTTATCCGCGTCCTCAAGGCTGCGAGCGCCGGGGTGCGTTCGGCCACCACGCCGGGCGATCATACGCGCATCATCGTGCATATCGATTGCGGCGGCGATTGGCCGATCACGAAATGGTATTTCGACCATCTGACCGAGAGCGGAGTGGACTATGACATCGTGGGCCAAAGTTATTATCCGGACTATCACGGCACGCTGGATAACCTGCGCGACAATCTGCGGCAGAGCATCGGACATTACCACAAGGATGTCATGGTGGTGGAAACGGCGTACGACACGCGGGGGCGAATGCGAATCGACCGGGCAGCGAAAAACCTGGTCTGGACGCTGACGCCGGAAGGGCAGAAGCAATTTCTGGAGGACCTTATCCGGACCGTGAAGGACGCGCCGGGCGGCCATGGCATCGGGGTCAACTATTGGGCGCCGGAGGGGACGTATTCCACCAACGCCGTGGCTGGTGACGGACGGCGGCGTGGGCCGGGGCCGCGGTCGTTGTTTGACAATCGAGGTTATCCGCTGCCGGCCATGTATGTGTTGGGCCTGCAATCCATGCCAGCCCGGCCAGCCGATGAATCAGCGACGGCCAAGCCGGGCGAATAATCCAGAGAAAATCTTTTTCACGCCCGGAGCGGGGCGGAAATTTCGTGCTGCAAAGAAAATTTTGAAGCGATATGTTGTCCCCAATGCGCCTGGTTTTTTTGATTTGCCGCTGGAGGATTTTCATCCTTTGCGGACTGATGCCGGGCGCAGGCTTGATGGCCCAAACGGCGGCGGTTGGGCAAAACCCATCTTCTCCAGTTTCCCTCGAAGTAACCAACGTCCGACAAGTTCGTTTGCTGGCCTCGGAGATGCCGACGGCCAGCGAAGTCATCCGTCTCGAAGGCGATGTCTGGTGGGCAAATCCGAAGGAGGGAAAATTTGTCCTAAAGGATGATTCCGGCGCGGAGGAGATTGAAATGGACCTGGCGGGCCAGACCGTGGTGGCAGGGCAACGCGTGCGATTGACGGGGAACGGCACGATCACAAGAACCGCCGGTGGTTTCAGAATTGGAGCCAAGGGGCCGGTGGTGGACGACGACGGCACCCATGGGATGGTGGAGAAAACGGGCGCGGTTTTTTTGCAGGCGGGCCGCAATCCACTGCGGGTGGAGTGGTTCAACGGCGTCGAAAAATATGGCTTGGTGGTGTCTTACGAAGGGCCGTCCGTGCCGCGGCAAAAAATTCCGGACGCGGCGTTATTTCGGGTGCAGGTTGGTGAACAGGGGACGAGCAACTGGGTGAATGGATTGGACTATCGCTGTTGCGAGGCAGTGGCGGAGGCGTTGCCGGATTTCGATGCGTTGAAGCCGGTGAAGACCGGGGTGGTGACGAATTTCGACTTGAGCGTCATTGACCGTCCGGAGCACGTGGGACTTTGCTTCACGGGTTTTCTGGAGGTTCCCCGCGATGGGTTGTACACCTTTCACACCGAGTCCGATGACGGCAGCCGGCTGTTTGCAGGGCGGCCATCGATCCAACTTGAAGTCATTGGGCCGGCCCTTTTTCCAAAACCGGAGCGGGTGGCCATCGGTGAAACGTTGCACGGCAACGAGGACGGGCAATGGGCGGAAGTCGAAGGCAAGGTGACCTTTTTTTCCCGGCAACCGGACGGCGCAAAATTGGAATTGGAGGCTGGCACCGGGCGGATGTCCGTGGAAGTGGCCAATGGTTCAGGGTTGGATCCGAATCTGTTTTTGGACAAGCGCGTGCGCGCGGTAGGATTTTGCCACGGCACCTATACAAGCGACGGGCAGCGGATATTGGGCGAGTTGCTGGTGCCGGACGCCAAAGGGATTGAACTGATCGAATCGCCAGCGCAGGTTGTGGCGAATTCAGAAACGAATGCGGAACCTTTGCCGCTGCTGGTCACGGCGAGCGAAGTCCATCACCTGAAACGGGAGGAAGCGCAGCGCGGGTATCCGGTCAAAATCCGCGGCGTGATCACATCCGTGCTGCCGGAGCATCAGGCCTTCACGATGCAGGATTCGACGCGCGGGTTGTACATCATTGATTTTTCGGCCAGCCGGTCCGATCCGCCAAAGATCGGTGAGTTTTTGGAGGTTGAAGGAAAAACGGACCCGAGTTTTTTTGCGCCGGTGGTGTATGCGCAGAAAGTAAGTAGCCTGGGCGCGGGAAATCTGCCGGAACCGGTGCATCCCACGTGGGACCAGTTGATGAACGGGAGCCTCGATGCGCAATACGTGGAAATCCAGGGCATCCTCACGGCGGTGGAGACGAACCAGGTGATCTTGCTGACGCGCGACGGGACGATCCGGGCGGAATTGCGGGTGAACGGCATGAACCCGGCGGACCTGGCACGCTATGAAGATGCGTTGATACGCATCCGCGGATGTCTGCTGGCGACGTGGGATTATTTGACGCACAAAGTCAAAGTGGGTGAGATCAAGATCAACGGCGCGGACATCACGGTGGATGAGCCGGCGCCAGCGGATTTGTTTTCGATCCCCAAAAAGACGGTGGCGGAACTGCCGTTATTTGATCCGCAGGCGAGTTTGTTTCAACGCGTGAAAGTCTCGGGGCAGATCATCCAGGGCCGGGAGCCGGAATATTTCCGGCAACGCCGCGCTCGAGGCC
>Ga0206913_1183_pt1 | contig 11632 bp, 8 predicted proteins | sample Alteio_BWOrgHeat_72_FD_152942 | JGI IMG/M metagenome (GOLD analysis project Ga0206913, IMG submission 152942) | Enriched cells from forest soil in Barre Woods Harvard Forest LTER site, Petersham, Massachusetts, United States -... | ecosystem: Environmental > Terrestrial > Soil > Temperate forest > O... | reverse complement strand
GGATGGGCAGAGAACCCAAGCAGCGGCGCTCTTCACCCGAAGGAATTTGCGTGATGCCGGAAAAACCCCGGGACGCAAGGAGGGCCGCTTCGAGGTTGCAGGCAATGGAAACGTTGGCGGCAAGGCCGAGATCCGAAGCGCGCTCGATCAATTGCCCGGCTATATTTTCTTCAGCGCCAAACAGGGAAGCGAGGCCGGCCAGATCGAGGACGATGGTGTCCGGCGCGGTGTCTTCCACGCGCGGAGAAACTGACCAGCCGAGGTCCAGTAAAGCGGCATGCGACGACGCCTCCTTTCCCGGAGAACGATGGCGTATTTCGATCCCTTCAAATTTCACCGCCAGCGCTTTGGACATGCCCAGCTGGATTCCGGACTGCAAGGCGGCTGGGTTTGCAGCCACGATTTTCGATAAAGATGGAATGCCATCCACAAGCGCGGCGGCGCGGCCGCGCAGCGCGGGCTCGAAGCGCGCCACGGCTTGCACCCAAAAATCCGGAATGTGGATCGAAGCGAAAGCCATAGATAACGAATTGCCGGCTTGTGGCCGGCCAGCGCTGTGCTCCTGGCGAAATGGCGGTGGTTATCAATCTTTTTGTTTTTGGTTTAAGTGGCACAGACTGAAGTCTGTGCCACTTAAAGCACCACGAGTCACTGCTTAATCTTTTGGCCTGGCAGATTTCTCTGTTGCGAAACTCCAAATGGACCGGGCGATAAAAATTGCGTCGCGATCCGTCGATGAAAATAATTGCAACGATTTTCCCGGGATTCCCGGACTTCGCAAATGGATGGCAGAGGCCTCCGGAGAAAACGACTCGTTGAAAGTTCCTGTTTTCAGTTCTGGTGCTGAAACATTCACACGCGATCGCAGAATTCCGGCGCGCAACTCAAAATGGTCGAGCAGACAGGAGGGCGAATGTTGAACCGATGGATGCGCAACAGGCGGATGCGAAACGGGAGACTGTGGAAAAGGCGAATGCACAAACGGATCGGTGGCCGCCTGCATCGCAAGCGTGCTGGCCCAGTGAGCGTCTTCCGCCGCGAGTTGCAGAACCAGCGACGCGCACGTTTTGGCGTTCGATTCCTGCTCCAGCACCACCAGAATCGCCGGCGTATCCTCCACCGCGCGCCGGAAACGAAACCACACGTTGAGCGGCACGTGGCGCACGGTTTCCGGAGGGAGGCCGCTCAAATCCAGAGCGATTAAACCAAAGCCGCCGCCCTGAATCAGCAAATCCGTGGCCCGAAAAGCCTGATCGATATTCCGGCAGCGAACCCACAGCAACTGCTGCAGCTCAACGCCGGCGGCTTTCGCGGAATGCGGATCGAACGAATCGCATCCATCGATCAGCGCGCACACCTCGGAACTGGACGTTCGCGCAGCCAGGGCCGAAACCAGAAGACTCGTCCGGCCGGAGCAGGGAGGGCCGCAGATTTCCGTCAGGCCGCCGCGCGGCAGGCCACCCGTAAGGGAATCAATCTCCGGAATCCCAGTGGAAACAATGTCGACTGGTTTGCGATCGCGATAGGTAAAGGGTGCGGGAATGCGCCCGGCGAGGGCCGATTCGAGCTGGGAGCGTAAGAGAGCCAGGTTGGAGCGCATAGGAAATGGGGCGGAAAAAGTGGTTTCGATATTCGCTTTTTCTTCGCCTTCGGCAAAATTCTGCATGGCCGCGGGAAGTTTGTCAAGGCCCGAAGAAAGTGGTGATTCCGTTGGGGCTGGCAGCGCTTCCAAAACCGTCCACGTGCGAAAAGGCACCAGGCAAAATGAGTCATGACCTGCGCGGGGATTCTTGCAATCCGGTGGGTTCATCAAGCGTACATAATTTCACCGGACTCTGATGGTAGATTGCTAGTCGCGAGGGACGCGCCGGTTCGGATTCACTCTCCTGTAATCTCCGAGAGGAGCGAAAAACTGCGATGAGCACCGAAAAAAATATAAGCAACAGCCTGCAAAATTTTCTGCCGTTTGAGGTGGACGGTTTTGAGTCCCTGGCGGAACTGGCGCTCGACCTGAGGTGGTCGTGGAACCATGCCACGGACAGCGTGTGGCGCACGCTGGATCCCACGCTGTGGGAGCTCACGCGAAATCCCTGGGTGGTCCTGCAAACCGCCTCGCGCGATCAGCTCCGCCGTGTGCTTGCCGATCCCGACTTCCGCAAAAACATCGACGACTTATTGCAGGCAACGCGCCAGGCGGCGGCAACGCCCGCATGGTTTCAGAAAGCGCATCCGCAATCTCCGCTGGCCTGCGTCGCCTATTTCAGCATGGAGTTTATGCTGAGCGAGGCGCTGCCGATTTATTCCGGCGGTCTTGGTAACGTTGCTGGAGATCAGCTCAAAGCGGCCAGCGATCTTGGAGTGCCGGTGGTTGGCGTGGGACTGTTGTATCAGCAAGGCTATTTCCGCCAGATGATCGACAAGAATGGAGCGCAGCAGGCGTTGTATCCATACAACGATCCCGGGCAATTGCCAGTCACTCCATTACGACAACCTAACGGCGAATGGCTGCGGCTCAAAATTGACTTGCCGGGTTATGCGGTCTGGCTGCGCGCCTGGCAAGTGCATGTGGGACGCGTGAAATTGTATCTGCTCGATAGCAACGACGGGGCGAACTACCCAGCTCATCGCGGCATCACCAGTCAACTTTATGGCGGCGACGCCGAGCTGCGACTTAAGCAGGAGCTACTTCTGGGCATCGGCGGCTGGCGCTTGCTCCGTGCGCTAGGCATACAGCCCGACGTGTGTCATCTCAACGAAGGGCACGCGGCGTTTGCCGTCCTGGAGCGCGCCCGCAATTTCATGGAGGAAAGTGGGCAGCAATTTGACGTGGCGATGGCCGCCACGCGGCCGGGCAATCTTTTCACGACGCACACGGCAGTGGCGGCGGGTTTCGACCGTTTCAGTCCTGTCCTCGTCGAACAATATCTCGGCGCGTACGCGGAGGGGAAACTGGGCATCGCGCTTCACGATCTGCTCGCTCTGGGCCGCCAGAATCCGAACGATTCGTCGGAAAGCTTTAATATGGCCTATCTCGCGATTCGCGGAAGCGGCGCGGTGAATGGCGTGAGTCGCTTGCATGGAAAAGTGAGCCGGGAATTGTTTGAATCTCTTTTCCCGCGCTGGCCGGTGGAGGAAGTGCCCGTGGGACACGTTACCAACGGAATTCACGTGCCCACCTGGGACTCCGCCCCGGCAGACCAGCTCTGGACCGAGTGCTCCGGAAAGGATCGCTGGCTTAGTCCGGCCAAAAAACCTGATGAGAATATTCGGCGCGTGAGCGACGCCCAGCTCTGGAAATGCCGGGCGGCTACTCGCGCGTCGCTCGTGGATTATGCGCGGGAGCGACTGTCACTGGAGCTGACCGCTGCGGGAGTGACGCCGGATGCGGTGGACCAGGCGAAGCGGCTGTTCGATCCAAACGTATTGACGCTCGGATTTGCGCGGCGCTTCGCCACTTACAAGCGACCGAACTTGTTGCTGCACGATCCGGCGAGGCTGCAGCGTCTATTAACGAATTCCGAACGGCCCGTGCAACTCATCATCGCCGGCAAGGCGCATCCCGCGGATCAGCCGGGGCAGGCGCTAATTCAGGAATGGGTGCGATTCATCCGCACGCCGGAAATTCGTCCCCACGCAATTTTTCTTGCGGATTACGACATGCTTCTGACCGAACAACTCGTGCAGGGAGTGGACGTGTGGATCAATACACCGCGGCGTCCTTGGGAAGCTTGCGGGACCAGCGGTATGAAAGTGCTGGTCAACGGAGGCCTCAATTTGTCGGAGCTGGATGGCTGGTGGGCGGAGGCCTATACGCCGGAAGTGGGGTGGGCGCTGGGCGACGGGCAGGAACATGGCGACGATCCCGCGTGGGACGCCGCCGAAGCCAATGCGCTGTACGATTTGCTCGAGAGAGAAGTGATACCGCAATTTTACGCGCGCGATAATGCGGGCATTCCCGTCGCATGGATCGTGCGCATGCGGGAAAGCATGGCGAGATTGACTCCGCAATATTCCACCAGCCGCACGGTCCACGAATACACCGAGCAACATTACCTCCCGGCTGCAGCGGCGTATCGCCAGCGCGCCGCGAATAAGGGCGAGGCCGGCAAGCAAATTGTCGAGTGGAACCGCACGGTCGAGCGAGTGTGGGAATCTGTGCGATTCGGAGAGGTGCGGGTCAACACTGTATCGGGGCGGCACGAATTCGACGTCGAAGTTTTTCTAAACGATCTCGATCCTTCAGCGGCACAGGTTGAGCTGTATGCGGGTGGAGCGAGCGGGAGTGATCCGACGCGTGTGGAGATGCGTTGCGCGGCGCCGCGCGATGCGGCTGGGCGGTGCGTCTATCACGCGTCGGTGGCTGCGACGCGACCGGCGGGTGACTTCACGGCGCGAGTGTTCCCTCAGCGTGCCGGCGTTGCCATCCCGCTGGAATGCGCGCGCATTTCCTGGCAACGATAAGTGGGAGGAGTACGGTAATAGCCGTAGGTGGAACAGACTTCAGTCTGTTTCTATTTGAAGTTAGCTGAATGTAATGACGTGCGAATCCATGCAGGGTAGAACTGGGCAGCCAAAACCCAACAGACTGAAGTCTGTTCCACCAAGAGCGGCAACGACAAGTTTGCGGGGTTGGTTTGAGTGGAACAGACTTTAGTCTGTTTCTGTTTGAACTCGGCCGAATACGATGAAATGTGAATTTGGACAGGGTAGAACTGGGCAGCCAAAACCCAACAGACTGAAGTCTGTTCCACCGAGAGCGGCAACGACAGGTTTGCGGGGTTGGTTTGAGTGGAACAGACTTTAGTCTGTTTCTGTTTGAACTCGGCCGAATACGATGAAATGTGAATTTGGACAGGGTAGAACTGGGCAGCCAAAACCCAACAGACTGAAGTCTGTTCCACCGAGAGCGGCAACGACAGGTTTGCGGGGTTGGTTTGAGTGGAACAGACTTTAGTCTGTTTCTGTTTGAACTCGGCCGAATACGATGAAATGTGAATTTGGACAGGGTAGAACTGGGCAGCCAAAACCCAACAGACTGAAGTCTGTTCCACCGAGAGCGGCAACGACAGGTTTGCGGGTGTTTGAGTGGAACAGACTTTAGTCTGTTTCTGTTTGAACTCGGCCGAATACGATGAAATTTGAATTTGGACAGGGTAGAACTGGGCAAGCCAAAACCCAACAGACTGAAGTCTGTTCCACCTAAAGCTGGCTGCTATTGGACTGCAGGAATTAGGGGCAAAGTCGCTGTGATGGACGTGCCCCTGTCCGAGGACTTTACGGCGACCGTGCCGCCAACTTGCCGCACGCGTTCCTGGATGCCCATCATTCCAATGCCCTGCACGACTTGATCTCCGCGAAGCTTCTCCGCCGCTATGCCTTTGCCGGCGTCCACGACTTCCGCCTCAATTCGCTCGCCTTTTCTCGCGATCCGAATTTCCGCCGTTGGGCTTCCCGAATGCCGGTGAATATTGGTCAGCGCTTCCTGCACGAACCGAAAAATCGCAATTTCCATATCGTTCGGAAGGCGACCAACATCGGAACCAACCTTAACGTCGACCTTAATGCCGCTGCGTTCGGAGAAGCCCTCTGTGTACCAGTGAATGGCGGAAGGCAATCCGATTTCATCCAGCAAAGGAGGATGCAGAAGATAAGACATCGTGCGAAGCTGGCGAGTCAGGTCGTCATTAATCGCGATTGTTTCGGTGATCAGGGCTTTCTGGTCGGGCTGCTTCACCTGGCGGCTCATGCGGTCCAGATTCATTTTCATTGCGGTAAGCATCTGGCCGGTGCTGTCATGCAGTTCTCGCGCGATTCGCCGGCGCTCTTCGTCCTGCAATTTGAAAAGCTTTCCAGTGAGTTCCAGAATCTGTCCGTTGCTCTCGGCGAGCTCCCTGGTTCGCTGCGCAACTCTTGCTTCCAGCTCGTCGTGGGCCTGTTTGAGTTCCTGCCGGGCGATCTCAGCTTCGGCGGCGTGCGATTTGGCGTCTCGCTCCGCTTGTTTCAGACGCAAAAGCGCCCCAACGGTCGCAAGCAGCTCATCCCTGGAAATTGGCTCGGCCAGGTAGCCGTCGGCCGCTTCGAGCCCGCGAATCCGATGCTCGGCCTTTACATACGTCGCCGAAATATGCAGAACCGGAATATGAGACGTTTTTGGGTTCGCTTTTAATTTTCGGCAAATTTCAAACCCGTCCATGTCCGGAAGGTTGATGTCGAGGGTGATGAGCGCCGGGCCGTCTTCCGCCATGGCCAAAGCTTCCGCCCCGTTTCGCGCTTCGATCACTTCGTAGCCGCCGCCCTGCAAACTTCGCCGGAGCGAATAGCGCAGCGCCTCGTTATCATCGACTGTGAGGATTTTAATTGGTTCTTTCTTGGGCATGGAAATTCTCGAATTTCATTTTCCAAACTAGAAACCGCCAACTAGTTACGCGAAGGCGCTGAGGCGTCCGCTTTGGTACGCAGTCCGGCCCGCGTCAAGGCTTCGAGAAAACGAGCTCCGGCATGCTCACGAGACGGGCTCTGTTTAGGAATCACGTCAGCGGCATCCTGCAAACGGGAGCGATCGCGAATGTCCAGTTCCTGAGAGGTGTAAATGACCACCGGGATCGCGGCGGTTTCCTGGTCACGTTTCAACGACTCAAGGACTTCAAACCCGTTCACATCCGGCATGGACAGGTCCAAAACAATCAAGCTCGGTTTGCACTGTCGCGCCAGTTTGAGGCCGTCCATGCCACCGGTCGCCTCAATCAATCGATAACCAGTGGACGCCAGAAGCCCTCTTACTAGATATCTAGAAATCTCATCGTCGTCAACGATTAGTATCTGCTCCGCGTCACGAACTACGGTGGCATCGAGCTCAGCCAGAAGCCACGCGCGGTCGATTGGTTTGGCGTGAAAGCCGTTGGCGCCGAGGGCCATCGCTTTCGCTTCGTTCTCCACCACTGTCACGACGAAAACGGGAATGTCGCTGGTGGACGGATTTTGCTTCAGTTCCTGCAGCAATTGCCAGGAATGTTCTCCTTCCAGGAGCACATCGAGAACGATAGCGACGGGTTTGAATTCCTGCAACGCGCGGCGCGCTTGCTTGAGATCTCGCGCGGGAACCACTTGAAAGTTCGTGTTCTTCAAATATTTGTCGTAAATAAAAAGGGCTTCGCGGTTATCCTCGACCACCAGCACGGGCAGCTTGGAGGCGTCCAGCTCTCGTTTCACGTCGGGAACAAAAACCGCTTCGGTGGCGCCGGTGTAGCGCGTTGGTATTGCCGCAAAAAACGTCGATCCAATGCCCACCTGACTTCTCACATAGGAGTTGCCGCCCAAAAGCTGAGCCAGTTTTCGCGAAAGTGGCAGTCCCAATCCGGTGCCCTTGGCCGTTTTTTGAATCCGGCCCTCGACCTGCTCCCATTCCTGAAAAATCCGATCCTGATCTTTTTCCGCGATGCCGATGCCGGTGTCCGCCACGGAAAAGACGATGGTGTCATCATGTCCGGCGCGCGCCGACACCCGGACTTCGCCGCGCTCGGTAAATTTCAAGGCATTGGAAATAAAGTTTCGCAGGATTTGCGAAATCTTTGCTTCGTCCGTATAGAGTTCCGGCAAGTCGGCAAGATCATCGAAGACCAGCGTGACCGATGAATTCTGCGCCAACAGGGGGCGCAGCATTCCGCGCAGCGCGGAGAAAAGACTCTCCACGGTGAACGCGACCGGCCGGATGGTGACTCGTCCCGCTTCGACTTTCGCAAGATCGAGCAGATCGTTGACCAGGTCCGTCAAATCCTGTGCGGAGCGGCGGATAAATGTGACTTGCCGTTCCTGCTCGGGAGACAATTCGCCGTCCATCCGGTCGATCAGGATTTGGCTGAGCGCAAGAATCGAGTTCAGCGGCGTGCGGAACTCATGGCTCATGTTTGACAGAAAGTGGCTTTTGAGCTCCGATGCGCGCTGCAGAAAATCCGCTTTGTCATTGAGTTCGGCGTAAAGCGCCACCACGCCGCGATTGGTCTCGTCCAATTCCTGATTGAGGATTGCCAATTCCGATTGGCGCTGTTGCAGCATCTCCAGCGTGCGCATCAATTCTTTATTTTGCTGCTCCAGCTCTTGATAAGGATTGTCAGCGCCCTTGCGTTCCAGCGCCATCAGCACCGAATTCAGTTCCTCGTTGCTCACGCGCGCGAATCGGACCGGAATCGATTTTCCGAGCGTGACAACGGTTCCCATGCCTTTCCCCGTTTCCACCTGGAAATGATCCATCAATCGCTTGGCCCCAATCATCCCCAGTCCCATGCCCGTCTTTGAAACGTACCTGCCCCCGAGGACCTCGCTGATATTGGGGATCCCCTGGCCGCGATCCCGCACCACGATCAGTAGCATTCTTTCGACGCCATTTTCAATTTCAAATTCAACGGAGCCTCCGCCCGCATATTCGAATGCGTTGCGGGCAATTTCCGAAACGGCAGTCGCGACGCGGGTTTGGTCCTGGACATCGAACTTCAGCGCGGCCGCGATCGTGCGCGCGCGTTGCCGCGCGACGACGACGTCTCTTTCATACCGAACCTCCATCGTCACGAGTTTGAGTTTCATGAACCACCTGCGTCCGAGTGTTCCTTGGCGACCAGGACGGTCACATCGTCGCGCTCCCGAGAGAAATCGCTAACCAGGATCCCTGCAATCAACGCCGCGGACTTGTTCCAGATTCCAGGGTAGGCCTTCAAATCCCAATTCGTTTTCAAGCCATCTGAAGCCATCACCAGAATGCTCTTTGCTTCCCACGGAAATTTAAATTCCTGCACCTTGCTGACCTGATGCCCCACGATTCCATTGTGGGAAGCCATGCCCCGGCTTCCGGCCGGCGAGACGATTGACGAACCGATGTTCCCAATTCCAGCATACGTCAGCACTCCGTGCGCCAGGTTGATCGAAGCCACCGCCATCGCGGCCCCGCGCGTTTTCTTCAGCGCATTATGGGAATCCTCGAGAATCAAACCGGGCGATTCCGTCCGCGACGAAACAAAAACATTCTCCGCTTCTCGCGCAGCTTCAGCGGCCAATATACCGTGGCCCAGGCCGTCCACGACCATCATCATCATCGAGTCGCCCATCTTCTTGGCGCCCGCGCCGTCGCCGCAAACTTCTTCACCTTTGATCGGGATCGACAGAACGCCCAATTCCAGCGGTAGAACGTGCGCTTTGGCTTTTCTCTCACGCCAGAATTCCGAAACAATCGCCGTACCGAGGTCCGGCGCCGAAAAGATATCGAAAGAATGGGACAGCCGTTTGATCGCCCCCAGTCCATTTCCCGGCGTACCGGCGCTCGAATAGCCATCTCGCAGCGCGGCATTGAGGTCTCTGATGCCGGGACCTTTATCTAGTGCGAAAGTACGAACACCGGCGACGCCGGCAAGCTCCACCGATTCGACGACGATCATTCCTCCGCCGGCGTGCTTGACCTGATTCGTTGCCAACTCTGTGACTACGATCGCCAGCGCCCCGGCATCGCGGTCGTTGAGCTTTGCATCTCCGGCCAGTGTGGCGGCATGGCGGCGGGCTTCCCCTGCGTGGCTCGGATCTGTGACTCGAATAATCATGGTGGGAGCTTGCTATTTCCAGCGCGTCAATACGATTTTTGTCCCTCGCCCTAAGACCGAATCGATTTGAAATTCGTTTACCAATCGCTTCGCTCCGCCAAGGCCGAGGCCCAGTCCGCTTCCGGTCGTGAATCCGTCGCGTAGAGCGAGTTCGATATCCGGGATGCCGGGGCCGTTGTCGGTAAAAGTTAAGCGGACTCCATGTCGGGGACTCGTGAGAATTTCAAGCTGAAGTGAGCCGCCTCCGCCGTAGATTACGGTGTTTCTTCCCAATTCGCTCGCCGCGGTTACGAGCTTGGTCTGGTCAACCAAACTCAGGCCCGCCTGAATGGCGGCTTCTCGTACTCGCCTTCTGACGACCACGACATCGGATTCCGATACGACGGGGATGGTGTCGATCTCAGTTGCCGGCATGTCCTGTGGCCTTGTGAATTCCGTTCACGGACTCCTGAAGAAGTTCCATTCCTGAATCCACGTTGAGCGCGGTGCGAACGCCGGGCAGGGACATTCCCAGTTCGACCAGAGTAATGGCCACCGCCGGTTGCATTCCGACGACCACCGTTTGCGCGTCCAGCACCCGCGACATGGCCGCAATATTCCCGAGCATCCGCCCGATAAAGGAATCAACGATTTCAAGGCTCGAGATGTCGATGAGCACTCCGCGTGCCGCGGTTTCGCTGATTCGATTCGTCAAGTCTTCTTGCAGCGCCATGGCCAGGCGATCGTGCATGTCGACTTGAATCGTCACCAGCAAGAAATTTCCCATTCGAAGGATTGGTATCTTTTCCAAGCGGAATTCTCCTATCGAGTCTTTGCGGCATTCGCGATGCCGGCGCCCGTTCGTTGCAGCGCCAGCGCGAAGGCGTCGGCCAACGTTGCTTTTGTCGTGACATCCATCAAATTGATGCCCAGATGCACAATTGTTTGAGCAATTTGAGGCCGCACGCCGCTGATGATGCAGTCCGCGCCCATCAACCGGGCCGCGGTAACAGTTTTCAAAAGGTGCTGAGCGACGAGCGTGTCGACGGTGGGCACGCCCGTGATGTCGATGATCGCAACCTTCGAATTCGTTTTCACGATTCCACCGAGGAGAGACTCCATGACCACCTGGGTTCTCGCGCTGTCCAGCGTTCCGATGATCGGCAACGCCAAAATCCCATCCCACAACTTGACCACCGGCGTCGAAAGCTCAAGCATCTCTTCCTGCTGACGCCGAATGATCTCCTCGCGGGTCTTCAGATACATCTCCGCTGTGTAAAGGCCCAGGGAATCAACTAATTCGGTAACCGCCCAAAGTTCGTCGGCCAAATCACCGGCGCTCAATCCAGGGCGGTTGCGAAGCCGCTCGAACAAAGGTTTTTTTACGGATAGAACGAACGTCGCCGTCTCTGTGGGCGTGAATCCCAGTTGAGCGCGCGACCGCGAAAGTTCCGCGAGAAGTTCCCGAATCGGTGTCCACGCCGCGTCGGCCGGAGTGAAACCGCCTGATTCCGCCGCCTGCCGCAGCAACTGCAAAAAACGAGAGCACTGGCTGCGCAGTTCGGCGTCTTTAATCAGATCGGAACGCTTCGTGGCGTTGCTCATTTCCTTCAGCCACTGTTCCAGAATGGACGATTCGTGATTTGCCAAGACTTCCGTCACGCGATTCGTCCCGAGCTTGTTTCGTTCTTCGTTCATCCTTCGCTCCTGTAGGAGATGGGACAGCAACCTTGACGATAATGGCTCAGGCGATTCAGGCGCCTTGTTGCGGGCACGAAACTCGTAAAAATCATCGCAACCCTGAATTCCAAATTATATTCACTTCCGAAAGTGAAGCCAATCCAGGCGTCTGGCAAGCAGCTAGGAGACAGTCTGCCTGACGATCTGCTGCCCGGTCAGTTCGAGGGCCAGCGCGAAGGCGTCCCGCAAACTCGCTTTCGTGTGAATGTCCGTCAGGTTGATCCCAAGGTGCACAATAGTTTGCGCAATTTGCGGGCGTATACCGCTGATAATGCAATCCGCGCCCATCAATCGGACGGCCGTCACCGTTTTGAGCAAGTGCTGAGCCACGA
>Ga0206913_1182_pt1 | contig 11718 bp, 9 predicted proteins | sample Alteio_BWOrgHeat_72_FD_152942 | JGI IMG/M metagenome (GOLD analysis project Ga0206913, IMG submission 152942) | Enriched cells from forest soil in Barre Woods Harvard Forest LTER site, Petersham, Massachusetts, United States -... | ecosystem: Environmental > Terrestrial > Soil > Temperate forest > O... | reverse complement strand
GATAGATCGTGTTGTACATTTGCCGGCTAAGAATCCGGCCTGTATCGCCTTCGGCGGCCATGAGCTTGATCAGCTCTATGTCAGCACCGCGCGAGAATGCCTGAGCGCTGAAGAGCTCGCCAGACTGCCGGAGTCAGGGGGTATTTATCGTTGGATGTCCCCTATAAAGGGTTTGCCCGAGAGTGAAGTACGGCACCTATGATCACTGATGGGGGAGCGGTGTTCAACGAGCGTTGCGCTTAGAGCGAGCCGGGAAGAGACCGCTACAGATACGGCAGCATCAGGCGCGCAGCACCGTCTCGAAGGCGTATGGGAAGCGAGCGCTTGTTGATCTGGGTGGCTGAGATCCGGCTTCCCTGCTGCGCTGTGATCCGGGTGTTGATCTGCCGCGCAAGAGCTCGATCGTAAACTTCGAGATCAAGCTCAAAATTCAAGCGAAAACTGCGGACATCCCAGTTCGAGCTGCCGATGAGGCACCACGTGTCGTCGACAGTCATCAACTTCGAGTGATCAAACGGCGCTGGATGGGTCCAGACGCGACAGCCGGCTGCGAGCAGCGGGCCGATGTGGGCCCGGGCGGCCCAGTCCAACGTCGGATGATTGCTGTGCTCGGGTAATACTACGTCGACCGTAACTCCCCGAAAGGCTGCGAGGGCGAGTCCCGTAATGATTCTGTCGTCGGGCAGGAAATAGGGGGTCATGATTTTCACCGAGGAGCGCGCACACGCGACGGCTTCGAGAATCATGAATTCGATCTTTTCCAGATCCTGATCCGGCCCCGAGGTCACGACGCGCGCCACGCTATTTCCACCTTCGACGGGGCCTAGCTCCGGATACCAGGGCTCACCGGCGAGCTGCTCGCCGGTCGTAAAGGACCAGTCATCCGCGAAGACGTCGATCAGCTGCGCGACGACCGGGCCCTCGAATCTGAAGTGCGTATCGATGACCGGGTGCTTCGGTTTATCGCGAGTGACGTTCTCACCGCCGATGTTCAAGCCTCCTGCAAAGGCGATCCGGCCGTCGATGCCGAGGATTTTCTTGTGATTGCGGAGGTTGAGAAATGGCATGCGCCAGGGGAGCGAGGAGTGCATGAATCGCGCTACGGGCACGCGAGCACGACGCAGCTGACGATATGTCTGGGACACGAAATATCCGCCGCCGATGCCATCAACCAGAACACGCACCTCAGCGCCCCGTTTCATTGCGCGGATCAGGGCGTCGATGAACTTCCTACCGGCGGCGTCGGCGCGAAAGATATAACTCGAGAGCACGATACTGCGCGTTGACTCTTCGATGGCCGCAAGCATCACCGGGTATGCTTCATCGCCATTGCGCAGCAACGAGATGGTGTTACCTGTCTCGGCAGGTCTGTTCGTAATACGATGTCCTGCGCCTTCGAGCAGTGTCAGATGGTCATCACGTCCCGTCGTGATAACGGAGCCCACCAGATCGGTCGGTCGATGCCCACGCAAACTCATCGCGCGGCGCCGAACGCGGTTAATCCCGAGCAGCAGATAGAGAACACTGCCTAAAATCGGCGCGAGCCACGCCAGACCGATCCACGCTGCACTCGTGCTGGTCTCACGCTTGTAGAGCAGCACGTGAATGGTGACACCGACAGCCAGTAGCAGGTGCGTGACCGATACAGCTGTCGGGCCGAGTGCGCTCGTCACGTTGAACATTAAACAAATATTATCAATAAGATGGGTGGCGGCGGATGGATTTTCGGCGAATAGAAACGCGCGGCCGGATCGGCCGATGGCATCGCCGGGTAACGCCGCCCCACGCGGTTGCCTATATCTGCATCGGCGTCGATACTGTGTCGGATTCGAGCCGTCGGGGGGCATTCACTTGGATCGAGCTTCAGTCGGATTCCGTACCGCGATTTTTACATTGATCATGACGTTGGCCGGCGCCGATGCCGCTGCGACACTGGCGGCCGAAGCGCCTGCTGCTGCGGCGCCTGTAACCGTGCTCCATTGTGGCCATCTTCTGGATGTGCTCGCGGGGAAAATGCTCGGTGAGACCACAGTCATCATCGAAGGAAAGCGGGTACGCGAGGTGGTTACCGGCTCGCAGTCGCCTGCCGGTGCGACGCCGATCGACCTGTCCGGACAGACCTGTCTGCCGGGGTTCATCGACAGTCACACGCACCTGAGCATGGAATGGAGTCCTACGACCTACACCGACGAATTCCACTGGAATCTGGCGGACTACGTCGTTCGCTCGACGATTTATGCGCGGCGCACACTGTTGGCCGGGTTTACGACTGTGCGCAATCTCGGCGATGAGCAGAATGAGACCGTGGCGCTGCGCAATGCCATCAATGCAGGGTTGATGACAGGTCCTCGCATCTTTACAGCGGGCGTTCCCCTGGGCTCCACCGGCGGCCATGCCGATCCGACCGATGGCTACCGCTACGACCTGGCCGGCGACCCGGGGCCGGACCAGGGAATCATCAACAGTGTCGAGGATGCCGCCAAAGCCGTACGACTGCATTACAAGCGCAACGACGACCTGATCAAAATCATGCCCTCGGGAGGGGTGTTGGATCAGAGCACGAGCGGCGACAACGCGCAGCTCACCCTGGAAGAGATCAAGGCCGTGGTGGCAACGGCTCACGACTACGGTTTCACGGTCGCTGCTCATGCTCATGGAGCGGAAGCGATCCGGCGCGCTGTCATCGGCGGTGTTGACTCCATCGAGCACGGCACATTCATGGACGATGAGGACATGAAACTCATGAAGGAGCACGGCACCTGGTACGTGCCGACGATCACCGCCGGTGACTTCGTCGCCCACAAGGCCAGTGTTCCGGGCTATTACCCGCCACAGGTGGCAGCTAAAGCGGCGGCGATCGGGCCGCTCATCCTCGGCACCGCCGGGCGTGCTTACCGGGCCGGAGTAAAGATCGCCTTTGGAACCGACGCAGGTGTTTATCCTCACGGAGAGAATGCACGCGAATTCGAGCTGATGGTGCAGGCGGGCATGCCGCCTCTATTTGCGATTCAGGCCGCAACGGTCCATGCCGCCCAGCTTCTCAAGCACGACAAAGACCTGGGCAGCGTCACTGCCGGGAAGTTTGCCGATGTCGTCGCCGTCGCCGTCGCCGGCAACCCTCTCGACAACATCAGCTTTCTCAAACAGGTGAGCTTCGTCATGAAGGAAGGCGTCATCTACAAGCGCGACGGCAAGGCATTGGAATACAACCCTTGACAGGTTAGCTCAAAGCGGCTGTGGCGCAGCAGGCCCCGGCGGTAAGGGTATGAACTCCAGGTTGTCCAGATCCGGGAGCTTCATCCGTCCCGCGCGCCAGTCGGCTTTGGCCGTCTCGATGCGTTCTTTCGACGAGGAGACGAAATTCCATTCGATGAAGCGTTCCCCGAGCGGCTCCCCGCCCAGGAGCATGACCATCGCAGGCTCAACAGCGGTGAACAGAATGGGCCGGCCGGCAGTAAACACCAGCATTTGTCCCTGACCGAAACGCTGACCATTCACTTCAACGGATCCTGCCGCCACATATGCCGCGCGCTCCGGATACTCCGCCGGAAGCTGCGCCCGAGCTCCGGCCGCAAGCCGCCAGTGGGCATAAAACATCGGTGAAGACGTCCTCACCTTGGCCTTCGCGCCGAATGCTTCACCGGCAATCAACCTTGCCCAGAGTCCCCCCTCTTCGTAGGTAGGCAAGTCCGCCGCTCCGTGATGCGCGAATGCCGGCTCGCTTTCCTCGAACTCTTTGGGCAGCGCGACCCAAGCCTGAATGCCGTGCATCTCGCCTCCTTCGGCGCGCGCACGCTCGAATCGCTCCGAGTGCGTAATGCCACGGCCGGCGGTCATCCAATTGACCTCGCCGGGCCGAATAGCTTGTTCAGTGGCCAAGCTATCCCGATGCATGATCTCGCCTTCGAACAAATAGGTCACCGTCGACAGGCCGATGTGAGGATGCGGCCGTACATCCACGGAGCGTGGCAGCCCCCGTGCAAGGTGGACCGGCCCCATATGGTCGAAGAAGATGAATGGGCCGATCATGCGCCGTTGCGCGTGGGGCAAGACTCGGCCCACCTCAAATCCGCCCAGGTCGCGGCGGCGCTGATCGATGACGAGCTCGGGCATTACAACCACCTACAGTCTGCGGTTACGTTATCGGATATTTATCAGGCTTTGAGCCTGTAGCCCGTACGGAAGATCCACCAGACTATGACGAGACACAAAAGCAAAAACAACAGCGTCATGAGGAAGCTGACCTGAACGTTCACGTCCGATATGCCGTAGAAGCTCCAGCGGAAGCCACTGATCAGGTACACGACCGGATTGAAGAGCGTGAGCTTGCGCCATAGCGGAGGCAGCATGCTGGTCGAGTAGAAGCTGCCGCCCAGAAAGGTGAGTGGAGTGACGATCAGCATGGGCACCATCTGCAGCTTCTCCCAGCCGTCGGCCCAGACTCCGATGATGAAGCCGAAGAAGCAGAAGGTCACCGAAGTCAGGATGAGGAACGCGACCATCCACAATGGGTGCAGGATCGAGAAATCGACGAAAAAGCGGGCCGTGACCAGAATGATGGTGCCCAGGATCACTGACTTCGTGGCCGCGGCGCCGACGTAGCCAACGACGATCTCGATGACGGACACCGGCGCAGAGAGCACTTCATAGATCGTTCCAGAGAAGCGGGGCATATAGATGCCGAAGGAGGCATTGGAAATACTCTCTGTCAGGATCGAAAACATGATCAGGCCGGGAACGATGAAGGCTCCATAGTGGATGCCCTCGATCGACGCCATACGCGTTCCGATCGCCGCACCGAACACGATGAAGTAGAGTGATGTCGTGATGACCGGTGTGGCAATACTCTGCAGCACAGTGCGCCAGGTACGAGCGAGCTCAAACGTATAGATCGCACGGATGGCATAGACGTTCATGGCCGCGACCTCACGAGGCTGACGAAGATCTCCTCGAGCGAGCTCTCGGTGGTGCGTAGATCTTTGAAATCGATGCCCTGCTCGCCGAGACGGCGCAGGAGGGCGGCGATGCCGGTGCTCTTGCCTTGGGCGTCGAAGGTGTAAGTCAACTCCTGGCCGTCTGCTGAGAGCTCGAGCTCCTTGCCGGCCAGCTCGGAGGGGAGGTGCGTGAGCGGAGTCTGCAGGTGCAGTGTCAGCTTGCGCTTGCCGAGCTTCTCCATGAGAGCTGCCTTCTCTTCGACCAGAATGATCTCGCCTTTGCTGATGACGCCGATGCGGTCCGCCATCTCCTCAGCTTCTTCGATGTAGTGAGTGGTTAGAATGATCGTGACACCGCTCTCACGCAGCGAGCGCACCAGCTCCCACATGGCGCGCCGCAACTCCACGTCGACGCCCGCCGTGGGCTCATCGAGGAAGAGGATTTTCGGCTCGTGCGAGAGTGCCTTGGAGATCATCACGCGCCGCTTCATGCCCCCGGACAGCGCCATGATTTTAGAGTCCTTCTTATCCCACAGAGACAGGTCTCGCAGCACCTTTTCCACGTAGGCCGGGTTGGCCGGCTTGCCAAACAGTCCGCGACTGAATGTCACCGTATCCCAGACGGTCTCGAACATGTCGGTGGACAATTCCTGCGGCACCAGACCGATCTTGGAACGCGCCGCGCGGTAATCGCGGATGATGTCGTGGCCGTCGACGACTACGCTGCCTGCGCTCGGGTTGACGATGCCGCAGACGATACTGATCAGTGTCGTCTTGCCGGCTCCGTTCGGGCCGAGAAGAGCGAAGATCTCGCCGCGTCGGATTTCGAGATCCACCGACTTGAGCGCCTGGAAGCCGGACGCATAGGTCTTTGTGAGTCGTGAGACACGGATGATCGGCTCCAATAGCCTCTCCCGATGAGATGAGCGAGATCGCTATTGTGGCGCTCCGCGACTGCTCTGTGCCACCTCCTCAATGCACGGCGATGAGGGCGCTGTAGCCGTTCCAGACGATCTCGATTCCGATGCACATGAGGATGAATGCGGACAACCGCACCAGAACCTCCAGGCCCGTGGCGCCGAGAATCCGCGCGAAGCTTTCGGCGAACCGGTATGCGATGTAGATCGTGATTGCGATCGCGACGACACCTGCCAGAGCGCCGATCGCGTGTAGCGTAAGGTCCGCTATATGAATCTCGCTCTCGGGCTTGCGACTGCCGATGGTAATCGCGACGGACATGGAGCCGGGGCCCACCGTGAGCGGCATGGTGAGCGGATAGAAACTGCCCACTCGGCGCTGCACGCCGGGCTGCACGCCTGCCGAGCCATGGTCCGACCAGTTTTCCTGCGAGAGCAGCTTCCAGCCCAGCGCGGTCACGACCAAGCCTCCAGCAATGCGCACCACCGGCAGCTCGATCCCGAAAAACTCCAGCAGCCAGGGACCGAGCACCATGGATCCCAACAGCAGCGCGAAGCCGTTGATCGCGGCCTTGCGCGCGAGCAGGGCGCGTTCCGCAGTCGATAGTCCAGCGGTGAGACCGAGGAAGAAGGGAGCAGCCTCGATGGGATTGACGATCGGGAACAATCCCGCGAAAGTCAGCAGGAAAGCGCTGAGCACGCCATTCACTGTATCGACCCCATGGACCCTCCTCGGGCCGTCTCATTCATCGGTAGTGAAGCTTACCGGGAATTATCTTCTGTAGCCTCACGCTATAACTATCTCCGTAGCACGCTTGCTTGCACTCTTCCAAACCGGCGAACCGGCGGACAGTCGCCGCGAGGTATACCCGATGCACGATGGTTCCGACCATTCGTAGTTTCACGCCTGCCTCGCGCGAAGCAGGCGACCAGGGGGTGCACTTGGCTCGTGTATCCAGCGCAATGATTTCAATCCACACCTACCTCAGCAGGCGACCAAACCCACCCTACATGGCTGGCTCGTCTGGCTCGTTTCAATCCACGCCTAGCTCTCGCGAAGCAGGCGAATACCGGCAAGGGACACTCCCTGCTTCCAGGCTTGGTTTCAATCCACGCTCTCGCGAGGCAGGCGACGCCGATCATCAAAGTCTCACCTACCCGTCGCGTGTTTCAATCCACGCCCGCTTCGAAGCAGGCGATGCCCACCTGCCGCCAAGAGGCAGGCGACGACGCTCCCTGCACTCGAAAACCACCACGGAGGCTGTTTCAATCCACGCCTGCCTCGCAGGCGACCACACAGCGAGAGCCTGCACGCGCTGACCGTTAGGTTTCAATCCACGCCTGCCTCTTGTGAAGCAGGCAGCGTCATGGAGTTCTTCACTGCTCAGATCCGTTTCAATCCACGCCTGCCTCGCAGGCGACGACATGACGCCATCGACCACGTATTGCGCGAACGGTTTCAATCCACGCCTGCCGTGAAGCACGGCGACATCAACACGACGTGCTGTGGACGACTGTTTCAATCCACGCCTGCCTCAGCAGGCGACGTTGCTGCTGTTCCGCTGGACTCGCGCCCATGAGGTTTCAATCCACGCCTGCCTCGCAGGCGACGTCGCAGTAGCGGTGCCTGATCATGTGCATTATACAATCCACGCCTGCCTCTTGAGCAAGCGACAGCAAGTAATAGCCCGGTTGCGGCATCGGGATGGTTTCAATCCACGCCTGCCTCTTGTGAAGCAGGCGACCCCATCCACGGCGACGTAATTTTGCAGCACGCGGGTTTCAATCCACGCCTGCCTCTTGTGAAGCAGGCGACTATCCCTGGGCACTGGCGTGCGGGCATGCTCCAAGTTTCAATCCACGCCTGCCTCTTGTGAAGCAGGCGACTTCCATACACGTAGACGTACAGCGCCGGGATGCTGGTTTCAATCCACGCCTGCCTCTTGTGAAGCAGGCGACATAGCTGTAGGTCTTAGATCGACCGTTGTTCGAGTTTCAATCCACGCCTGCCTCTTGTGAAGCAGGCGACATCTGATGACCGCCCAACAGGTCAATGACTTTGAGTTTCAATCCACGCCTGCCTCTTGTGAAGCAGGCGACCCACATTGCCGCCGGATGCGCCCGCGCCGGCGAGTTTCAATCCACGCCTGCCTCTTGTGAAGCAGGCGACGCCCAAGAAGTCACGGGTGAAGGCGCCCACAAAGTTTCAATCCACGCCTGCCTCTTGTGAAGCAGGCGACAGGAAGTCAACTTCTCCCAGGCGGTGGCGATGTGGTTTCAATCCACGCCTGCCTCTTGTGAAGCAGGCGACCTGGCCGCGGGAAATCTAACGTTGAGCTATACGGGTTTCAATCCACGCCTGCCTCTTGTGAAGCAGGCGACCGCGAACCTGAGCGACGCGAACCTGAGCGGCGCGTTTCAATCCACGCCTGCCTCTTGTGAAGCAGGCGACCACAGCGGCTGTACAAGCCCTCACCGCCGCTGTGTTTCAATCCACGCCTGCCTCTTGTGAAGCAGGCGACCACAGACATGTTATTTACCTTTGTGAAAAAAGACGTTTCAATCCACGCCTGCCTCTTGTGAAGCAGGCGACACTCGATCGAGCCGTTTGTGACCGAGCCTGAGAAGTTTCAATCCACGCCTGCCTCTTGTGAAGCAGGCGACCTTCTGCACATCGACGTCCTCCTCGGGAGCGAAGTTTCAATCCACGCCTGCCTCTTGTGAAGCAGGCGACGCGAGCTGCCATGCGACGGCACCGGCTCCAGAGAGTTTCAATCCACGCCTGCCTCTTGTGAAGCAGGCGACAACAAGACCAGAGTCAACACGCCGAACAGCGAGTTTCAATCCACGCCTGCCTCTTGTGAAGCAGGCGACGTCAACAACTTCGATTCGAGCCCCGCAGTCTGCATGTTTCAATCCACGCCTGCCTCTTGTGAAGCAGGCGACCGTAACGAACCCGCCTTACGTGGGAGACCGCGAGTTTCAATCCACGCCTGCCTCTTGTGAAGCAGGCGACCCATGAGCCAGATGATCTCGGCGCGCTTGTTCGCGTTTCAATCCACGCCTGCCTCTTGTGAAGCAGGCGACTTCCGAGGTGCAACTCTCACAGCCTGAGAGCAAGTTTCAATCCACGCCTGCCTCTTGTGAAGCAGGCGACCTGGATATGCTCGGCTCTTCAGTTGGATACGCTGGTTTCAATCCACGCCTGCCTCTTGTGAAGCAGGCGACGTTCGCACGCCAGAGCTTCCCGCATCGATCTTGATGTTTCAATCCACGCCTGCCTCTTGTGAAGCAGGCGACGTTGGTCGCGACCGGTGCGGTGTTGGTCAGCAGGTTTCAATCCACGCCTGCCTCTTGTGAAGCAGGCGACGCCGCGCCGCTAACGTCCAATGCCGCCAGAAATTTTGCAGCAGTTTTCGCGAACAGCGCGGCAGGGGCATTGTGCCCAATGTGACTTGGTTGCGCCAAACCTAAAATTCTGAACAGTGACATGTGATTACATCACAGCGCGAAACCTACGGTACTTCCGCCATCGCTTCAGGTTCGCGCAGGCTATACGACTAGGGGACGGTCGAAATCGACGGATTTGAAGCGGCCATGCTCTTTGACGTGGATATCGACAGGTTCCGTGAGCCGATAGAAACGCAGGCAATCTTCGTCAGTCTTGATGATCTGCAACAAAGTACGCTCCAGCTCCTCGAATTGCATCTGATCCAGGCGACACTCGAATACGGACTTCTGCACCCGCTGTCCGACTGCCTCGCAGGCCCGTGCAACCCTGCGCAGCCGGCCCCTACCGGCGCGCGATTCCGTGGCAACGTCATAACAAACGATCACCAGCATCACTATCTCGCTACAAAGGGCAGGTAGGCTTCAGTCTCGCCCCGTAACGTGCGAGCCAGCAAGCGCGCCTGAATCTGCGGCAGCAAGCCGATCGGTACCTCGGAATCGAGCAGCGGATGCGTGAGCATTTCCTGCTTCTTCTCCTGCCACGCCACGACAATGTTGCGACGGACCTCATCCAACAGCAGCACGCCACCTCCCTCGGTGACGCGGAAGTCGCCGGCACGGACCTGGCCGCGGTTGATCAAAGTCAAGACCAACCGATCCGGCAGAATTGCGCGGAATTCCTCAACCAAGTCGAGCGCCAATGCCGGCCGGCCGGGACGCAGCGCATGCAAAAAACCCAACTGGGAATCCAGTCCGACCGATTCCAGCGCGGACCGGCAATCATGTGTGAGCAAGGTGTAGAGGAACGACAGCAACGCATTCGTCCGGTCGCGCGGCGGACGACGGCTGCGTCCATCCAGAGCGAAATCCTGCCGTACGTCCGGCCGGATCATTGAATTGATTGCGGCAAAATAGTTTCGGGCTGCTTCGCCCTCAATACCTCGCAGCGTGTCCAGATCCTCGGCGACACCGGTTGCGCGCAAGGAAGCTTCGAATTTCAACACAGCTGCATTGAGCGCTTCCCGATCGCCATCGGTTTTGGATTCACGTGCTCCCCGCTGCAAGACAGTACGGCTGTTTTTCAGTTTACCCAACACGATCTGCCGAGCCACCCTATAAGTCTTTTCCGGGTTCTCTGCCGCACGAAACTGCGCCTGGCGAAGCAGCACATTGCCACTGACGGGTCCTTCGACCCGCGCGCGAAAGCGCCCGGAACGGTCCAAAAAGGTGACCCCCATACCGCTCTCCGCGCAGCGGCCAATCAATGCTGGCGAGACCAAGATGTCTCCCAGACAAATGATGCTGCCCAGGTGATGCAAAGGCACGCGAAGCTTGGTTTCCCTTTCGACCTCGATCCGCACCGTATCGTTCTCGAGATGCAGATAGCTGCCGGCTGTTGTGACGTAAAGTGTATTGAGCAGCGTATAAGCCATTTCTACGGCGTCTCCAATTCGGCCAGCAACGTACGATAACGCGCTGATTCGGCTAGTGCTTTGGGCTGGCACAGTTCCGCCAACGAACATTGACGGCAGCGGGCATCGTTGACCGGCGCAGGCACAACACCGCTTGCGAACAACTTACGAACAGCCGCTGCCGCTTCCTCAACGGCACGACGAAGGTGCGCACTGATGATGACTTCACGCCGGCGTCGCGAACTGAAGTGGTAGATGGCGCCCGCCACTACCGGCCGGCCAGTCATCTCTTCCAGACACAAAGCTTGGGCAGCCAGCTGAAGATCATCGTGAGCGCGCTGGCGCCTCGGCCCGTGTTTATACTCGACAGGGTAGGGCGTCCCATCGGCCGCAAACTCCACCAGATCCGCCTTGCCCGTAAGCCCCAGCCGGTCCGACCAAAGAGGCATCGCCCGCTCGATTCTCACCGTGCCAGTCCGTTCAGCTCCGGGCTCATCCACGAGCGCATGCACCGCATGGCCGCGCGCGGTGTGCACGTTATCGGCGAACACCTGCTCGGTATGAATCAGTGCGCACTGGCGCGGGCAATAGCTCCAGTGCTGAAGCGCGGAGATAACAATCGGTGACTCGGAGAAGTCAACCATCTATCGATCCTAATAGCACGCCGCGTTGATGTGTTCAAAATCCGTCTATTACTTCTGGAACGAGGCCTTCAAGATCCGATATCTTGATGGAACCATCCGTATTGACCTTCAATGAACGATGCACTTTTGCCGAAGAGTACTTCCCCGCTTTACTGTCGTGCTTCCACCAAATGACTTTCAATACCTCCATGCTGCCGTCGGGGCGCGCCGACGAAGCATCATTCTCAAACAGCTTTGGAAGAATAGCCTTGATAACGTTAGCGTCCTCGTCACTGAATCGAGTTCGTTCAGCTAGCTGCGGACTCATTGCGCCAAAACAAACATACACGCCGTGATCTACACGATGCTTCATACCCATCTG
>Ga0206913_1181_pt1 | contig 11743 bp, 8 predicted proteins | sample Alteio_BWOrgHeat_72_FD_152942 | JGI IMG/M metagenome (GOLD analysis project Ga0206913, IMG submission 152942) | Enriched cells from forest soil in Barre Woods Harvard Forest LTER site, Petersham, Massachusetts, United States -... | ecosystem: Environmental > Terrestrial > Soil > Temperate forest > O... | reverse complement strand
TTGAAGTTTATTTACTGAAAACCTATTCGCAGTTTAAGGCAGAACAATTGTTTGACAAGAACAATCACAAAACAAAACTAGAAATGCTCACTTACATAGTAAACACTCTATTTCAAAACAAAAAACTGGAGCTTTCACTTGATTATGCCGAGCAATTGAAAGAAGCAATGAGCGAATACAATAAAATGCTTTACGATCGTTTTGTTTTCTTCTATTACAATTCACTGGTAATAAATTATTCTGTGCTTGATAAAGACAAAGCAATATCCTTGCTGGAACAATTAGAAAAAGATGAAAAATTAAAAGCCAACACATCATTTTATGAATTATTCATTTACCTGAACTTAGCTGTACTTTGGTTTGATAAACATGAATATCGCAACGCTATACAAAACCTAAATAAGCTATACTTGCACGACACTTACAAAAATGCAGATGCCTCACTTAAATTTAAAATTGCAATTGCAGAACTAATAATCCGTTACGAGCTAAACGATTTTGATTTTCTGGAACACAAAATAAATCAGGTAAAAAAAGATTACAAAGAATTTTTAAATCAACCGGAACATAAAAGGGAAAAGGAATTTATTCATATTATCAAGAGTATGATTGACAGCAATGAAGTTAAACACGATAAGAAACTTGTAACTCAAATTAAAAAATTCATTGAAGCTCCTCAAAAAGAAGAAGTGAAGGATACAGAAGTTATTAAGTACAACGACTGGCTAAAGTCTAAAATAGAATAGCCTAAACAAATTGTTTTACAATCCCGAAATCTTTTTATCCTTCGGATACTGCACCGAATATCCGAAGCGCAATTTTTTATCTTCAGAAGATGCAAGTTTTACTTTCCAGGTCAGTTTGCCGGTTTCTTTATTATATGACGCATTGCTCGATTCGGTCAATTCTACTTTTATATCTGCATTTGTTGACAATGGAATTTGATCTTCAACCGTAATTTCAACTTCCTGTTTTTTCTTGTTTCTTAAACTCAATTCATAAACAAACGATTCTTTTTTTGTTGAGCCGATGAATTTTTTCTCTGTAAAATCTTTCATTCGAGTCCGTTTTACAACTACATTCTTATCTCTACCCAATGACAAATCAAGCGTATCACTGGCATTTTGCACATCAATGTATGTTTTACCTACATAAGTTTCTTCAATGAAAATATTGGCATTGCCCGAAAGTAAAACATTCTGGTCCCAACCTGTAGCTTTCGCCACTAAGAAAGCGTCTCCATCCAATTTGGGAGCGCAGTAATATCCATAAGTGGCATTAAGATTAAAATTCTGAATGTCCACTGCATGTATGTTTCCATCGGAAGGTATATTGTACGGAACACTTATTTCAAACTGACTGTTGGTTTGTGCTTCAGTAACGGTGGTATATTCTGTTGTTGTTTTCGCTTGTTTAGGTTCGTACGTTTTGCTTGTTGCAATATCAATATTACCGCTATTACCATCAAACATCGCCCTGCTTTGATGCATTATTGGTTTGTTTTCAGTAGCTTCGTAAAAACTCAACGACCAAGGATTTAACACCGGCTTGGTTCCTCCAACAGCAGGATTACCTGTTGAAAGCGTCAGCTTCACGTTATCCCAATTAATTCCTGTATTTTGTTTAACATTCGCTTTAGCACTCACTGTAATTGGGCTGTTGCTGTCAGTTGATCTTATCTCGTAATAAGGAGTCCACGATGCATTCTGTACAACATATTCTATTACGAACTTTGCAGAAATAGCCGTTTTTGCAGAAACAGTAACAATTACATCACTTGTATTCCGACTTCTTCTATTATCCGATTTCAATTGTTTATCCAGTTTGTCTATCTCTTCATTCAGTCTTTTTTGTTTGGCTTGGGCTTCCATTTTTTTGTTAGCAATTTCGGTAAGTCGTGTCCTGAAAAAATCAGCTGCATCTTTCAGATCTGCCGGATCAACTCCGTTATTGGCTCCTCCAATGGATTGATTAGCAAGCACCATTTTCTCTTCACTGTTCAGCGCATCCACCAAGTTCTGAATCATTGCATTCTTATTCTGCAATGATTCCAGCGAATCCTCCAGCACTTTTATGTCTTTCGGTTTGGGCTGATCTTTCAGATAATTGGTTTTACTTGTCACCGATAAAATAGTAAAATCACCTTCTCCTTTCACCTGAATGCTGTTGTCGTCTATGTTAGCTGCAATACCTTCAAAAATCAGTTCAGAAACTCCGGAACCAATATTAGCAGTTCCAACATTGGTAAGCTGTGCACCTCTCAAAAACACTTTTACCTCTTTTATTTGCGATTTTACTTTTATCGGCTCGTTATCTGCGTAAGCAGATACAATAATGGATGATACAAATAATGTCCAAAATATTTTTTTCATTTTATTTTTAAATTAATTAGTCAAATATAACGCCAAAATATTTTAAAAATAGAATTCATTCTTTCAAATGAAAAATATCCGATATTTAACGAACGATAACTTAAACAAAAGGTTTCTATGAAAATTGGGATTGTTTGTTATCCAACTTTTGGTGGTAGTGGTGTAGTAGCAACTGAACTTGGCAAAGCTCTTGCACATAAAGGTCATCAGGTACATTTTATCACTTATAGCCAGCCAGTGCGATTGGATGTATTTTCAGAAAATATTTTTTATCACGAAGTCCAAGTAAAGGATTATCCTTTGTTTGATTACCAACCTTACGAACTTGTTTTATCAAGCAAGTTGGTTGATGTGGTGAAATATGAAAAGCTTGATTTGCTTCATGTGCATTATGCCATACCTCATGCATCAGCAGCATACATGGCCAAGCAAATACTGGCTTCACAGGGAATCCGTATTCCGTTTATCACCACACTTCATGGAACAGATATTACCCTGGTAGGAAAAGATGCTTCGTTTGAACCGGTCATTACTTTTGCAATCAATGAGAGTGATGCAGTAACAGCAGTTTCAGAAAGTTTAAAGAAGGATACATACAAATTTTTTAATGTAAAAAAAGACATTCAGGTAATTCCGAATTTTGTTTGTATTGAAGATTATGATACGATTGATTCTGCCGCTTGTCAGAAAAAAATGTATGCTCCTTACGGAGAGAAATTACTTATTCACATATCCAATTTCCGTAAAGTAAAACGAGTGGATGATGTGCTGAGGGTATTTGACAAAGTGCGAAAAAAATTTCCGTCCAAACTAATTCTTGTTGGTGATGGACCGGAAAGAAACAATATTGAAAAGCTTTGCCGCGAATTAGACACTTGTGGAGATATTCGCTCATTGGGGAAAATCACCAATCCTGAACAAGTACTTAGTATCACCGACTTGTTTTTACTTCCTTCCGAAACGGAAAGTTTCGGATTGTCTGCATTAGAAGCTATGGCATCTAAAGTTCCGGTTATCTCAACAAACACTGGTGGAATTCCAGAAGTAAATATTCAGGGATACTCAGGTTATTTGAGCAATGTAGGTGATGTGGAAGACATGGCTAAAAATGCGATTCATATACTGGAAGATGAAAAACGTCATGCACAATTTAAGGCGAATGCATACGAACAAGCCAAGAAATTTGACATTAAGAAAATCCTGCCTCTTTACGAAAAACTTTACCAACAAGTAGTTGAAGAGAAAATTGCCAATATCAGTGTAAAGTAATTTTATACACTAACTTTTTCTCCGTTATTAGCAACCGACTCTATTACCTTAAACGTAGCTAAAGTGGAATGGTAGATTTCTTCGAAAGCAATCGGAGTAATTTTTCCGGAAGTTATACTATCTAAAAATGCTTTTAATTGTACCGTTTGTCCTTTATCCTGATTCATCAACTTGTGCTTTTGCGTTGATTTACCGTAGATTGTCATTGATTTAAAATCATCGATAACGATGACTTGTTGCAAATAAAAAACTTCGAGATACTCCTTACTCAATTGTTTGCTTCCGTTCGAGAAATAAGAAATAGAAGCAATACTTTTATTTTCGAAAGACAGGTTTATTGTCAAAGTATCGTTCAGATTATTTACATCTTCCATTGCATTGGCAGAAACAGATACAATTTTTGATCCGGCAATATGCGAAACCAAATCAATAAAATGACAAACTTCACCAACAATTCTTCCACCACCGTTTTGCTTGTCATGAATCCAGTGCTCAGTAGGAACTATTCCGGCATTTATCCTGTAATTGATGGCTACCGGTTGATTGGTTTCTTTTAACATTGATTTTAACTTCATAATAAATGGAGCAAAACGTCTGTTAAAACCTACCATTAAATGCACGTTAGCATTTTCGTATTTGTTCTTAATTTGTTCGAGTTCTTCTATCGAAAGACATAAAGGCTTTTCTACATATATATTTTTATTCTTCTCAAGAGCTTCAAGCACAAATTTTGCATGCGAATCGTGCCTTGTCGCAATAACAATGGTATTGATTTTTGAATCCGAAATAATTTCAGATGCGTCTCCCGAGCAATAAGAAAACCCATATTTATCAGCAATATTTCGAGCATTGTTTGATTTTGTTGTTGCAACTCCGATGAGGTTGTAGTTATTCTTTAATGCAGGTAATAAAAAGCTTTGGGCAAAAGAACCAGCTCCAATAAATCCAATATTTACTTGGCTTAGATTAGTCTGCTTTTCTTTTAGTTGAATCGTTTTAGATAATTTTTTCCCAGTATCATATTTTAAAACTATTCCAGAAAAATGTTCCTGTTTATCAAGTATTAGCTGGTATGCTTTGGGAGCATCTTTGAAATTGAATAGATGAGTGGTCAGTTTCTCTAAAAAAATCTTTTTTTCTTTAACTAATTCTATAAAAGCCTGCATGTTCCTGTTCTCTGTCCAGCGAACATAACCTACAGGATAATCAATTCCTTTTTCCTCGTAGTCGGTGTCATATCTTCCAGGACCATAAGAGCGAGACATTGTTAAATCAAGCTCTTTTTTAAAATAATTCTTTCGTTTAAAATCAGTTGAAACACTTCCGACAATAACTACTTTTCCCTTTTGACGACACAACTCGCCCGCCAGATCAACCGGATCAGAAGATGACGTACTTGCAGTTATAATAACTGCATCGGCTCCCAAGCCATTTGTGTGTTGAAAAATTATTTGCTCCAAACTTTCAGTATCTCTTGAGAAAGCAATGTGTCCTGATTGATTTGCCAACTCTACTTGTTTTGGGTCAATATCAATCCCAATGGTTTTTACTCCTGATGCCTGAAGCAGTTGCAAGGTTATTTGCCCTATTAATCCTAAACCTATTACGACACAGAATTCTCCTAATTTCAAATCGGCTTGCCTTACTCCTTGCAAAGCAATGGCTCCAAGTGTGCTGAAACAGGCTTCTTTCAAGGATACGCTTGCATCTACTTTTACACAAAGATTTTTTGGTACGGCAACAACTTCGGCATGACAGGCATTGTTGCCTCCACAAGCCACCCAATCGCCAATTTTAAATTCAGATACACCATCGGCAACTGCAATGACTTCTCCTGCACAACTGTATCCCAATGACGATGGAGCATCCAGTTTATTCATCACCATTTTATAAGTATCCTTCAATCCGAAATTTTTTACTGCGGCAATCACTTTTTTAACTTCTTCTTTTCTTGCATTTGCTTTGCTCAACATATTGAGTCGAGCATCTTTTACTGTTTTTGATTCTGTTCCTACACTTATCAGGGAATAATGATTTCTGACTAAAATATGTCCGCTTAAAATTGCCGGATAGGGAACTTCTAGCAATTGCATGATTCCGTTCTTAAGATTTTGAGTCAGTTGTTCCAAAATAGTTTTTTAAAAATTCATTTTATACCATTCCTGAAAAGAAATCAGCGCATAAATGAGAGCTGATGTATCTTCTTTTCCAGAAATATGTTTTTCAATTACTTGGTTTATTCCATTTGTTGAAAACCTGTTAAAGTTACTAAAGAATGACATATCCAGCAATTGATTGACTTTTTCTCTTGAACTAAAAATACTTCTCAACGGCATTCCAAACCCTGCTTTTCTTCTATTTAAAACATAATCGGGAAGTTTCGACCTGAAAGCATCTTTTAAAATTCTTTTTGATTTAAAAGTATTCGACAATTTATATTCTCTCGGAATACTGTATGCAAACTCCATCAAACGATGATCTAAAAACGGTACACGGCATTCTACAGAATTTGCCATGGAAACTTTGTCAATGTAATGAAGGTTTTTTACTAAAAAATTTTCTTCTTCAAAATGACTCAAACATTCAAATATATCTTTTCCTTTAGAGAAATAGTTAGATATATATTGTATCGGAAGTTCTTTGTTGTCATTATAAACTGAGCAGGCATTTTCAAAATCTCCTACAATGGTGTAAAAACCATATTTACTGTTTTCAGGATAAGAATAGTACTTGCCTATTTTGTGAATGTATCTTCTGTATGCCAGCATAAATCCCTTGCCCTGGCTAACGGATCCAAACAAATTCATTAAAGGATTTGAAACAAAAGCAGGCATTTTATCAATAGATTGAGACAGAAGAACAAGAAGGTGTCCGGCATATCCGAGAAAAAGCTCATCCGCTCCCATTCCCGATAAAATTACTTTGGAGTTTTTGCTGGCTGCTTTTGTAATAAGATAAGATGTAATCTGCGAACCATCGGCAATAAGGTCATCCGAATAATAAATGGTAGTTTTTATCTGATCTAAATTGGCTTCATCGCTTCCAATATTAATTTCAGATAAATTCAAGTTCCAATCTTTTGCAAGTTTTGAAGCATAATAAAAATCGGATGTTGTTCCTTCTTTTCTCAGATCGGCAGAATTTTTACTGGCACAATAATGCGTAATGGAATGATTGTTTTTCAGGAAACTTGCAATGATGGAAGAATCAAGTCCGCCTGATAAAAAAGTTCCTACAGGCACATCGGAAATTAAACGAAGTTCTGTTGCATCTTTTATTAAGTTGTAAAATACTTCTTGTGCTTCCGGATAAGACAGTTTGCAATACTCCGGCTTCTTCGACAAAGACCAATATTTATGAATTTGTATTTTATTATCATAGAAATTATATTCCAAATAGGATGAAGGATTTAATTTTTTTATATCCTTGAATAAGGTAGTATCACTTGGAGAGTATTTAAAAACAAAATAATTCAGTATATTTTCTTCTGCCAGTTCAGATTTTATTCCCGATGCAATAATGGCTTTGATTTCAGAAGCAAATATTAAAGAATTGTCTTTATAATAATAATATAAAGGTTTAATGCCTGCACGATCTCTGATTAAAAAAAGCCTTGAAATTCTTTTATCAAAAACAGCAATAGCGAAATCACCATTCAGTTCATTGATAAAATCAATACCTAATTCTTTATAGAGATAAAGGATAACTTCCGTATCGGTTTTTGATTTGAAACTGTAATTTTTCAGAAATTTATTTTTCAGTTCTGAAAAATTATAAATCTCTCCATTAAATACAAGTTGTATCAGCCCATCCAGAGTGGACATAGGTTGATTACCATTTTCCGACAAATCAATAATACTAAGTCGGTTGTGACCTAAAAAAATATGTTTATCGTAAAAAACTTCAGAATATTCTCCAGTATGATCAGGTCCTCTGTGCTTGAGAGAAGAAACCATTTTAGCTCCATCAAATTTTCTATCGGAAACATATCCGGAAATTCCGCACATAAGTTTATTTAAAACGTGGTAAAGATATTAATAAAGTAAAATGTTAAAGAGTGTGATTGAGCTTTGTATAAAATATTTCAGAAGTTAATTTTTAAACAAAATCGAATTGCTAATTTGTCTATATTTGAATGTTAATTTCACTGAATAAATAATAACTAAAAATAAAAACATGGCATTCGAACTACCTAAACTTCCTTATGCATACAATGCATTGGAACCACACATTGATGCAAAAACGATGGAAATACACCATTCAAAACATCACAACGCTTATGTCACTAACTTGAATAACGCCATTGCTGGAAAACCCGAAGAAAAACTGAGCATTGAAGATATTTGCAAGAATATTTCAAAATATCCTGTTGCAGTCAGAAACAATGGTGGCGGACATTATAACCATTCTCTGTTCTGGACAATAATGAAACCAAATGGAGGTGGAGAACCTTCCGGAGACTTAGCTTCTGCTATTACTTCTGCATTTGGTAGTTTTAATGAATTTAAAACGCAATTTGCAAATGCAGGTGCAACACGTTTTGGATCGGGCTGGGCTTGGCTTCTTGTTAAAGATGGCAAACTGGCTGTATCTTCAACTCCCAACCAGGATAATCCATTGATGGATATTGCTGAAGTTAAAGGAACTCCTATTCTTGGAATGGATGTTTGGGAACATGCTTATTATCTCCATTATCAAAACAGAAGACCGGATTACATTGCAGCTTTTTGGAATGTAATTAATTGGGATGAAGTTGCAAAGCGATATAAAGCTGCTAAATAGTATTTCATTATTTTTTCTGTAATTGTATTGCTAAAATCACATTTTAGCAAGTTAGGTTCCTAATTATTAAATTTTGATGGCATAATTATTGTTTTATATTTGCTCAAAATAATTATTAACTAAAAACTAAAAAAATGGAAAAAAGAAAATTACTTATCTACACTATCGTTCTCTCAATGATAACGATTTCAACAACGAACCTTTTTGCAAAAGGGAAAAAAAGTGGTGGCGACTTAAGAAAAGGCAAATCTACTGTAACAGTGGGTGGCGGAGTTAGTCTTGCAGGTGCAATTATATCAACATTCGAGAAAGACGTTGTTGCATCAGTAAATCTGACTGATCCAAGCGTAAATGCAAAAACCTCATCAATTCCCGTACTTTTTGGATCTTATGATTATGGTATTTCTAATCTTTTTAGCATCGGAGTTGCGGGTTCATATGAGTCATGGAAGGTGACTGTTCCTGGTTACACAGATCCTTATGGTTCTTCTACTGGTGGACCCATTACTTACGGAACAAGTTCGCTAAATATATCGAGAGTAAATATTGCCATCAGACCTTTGTTTCATTTTGGGAGCAATGAAAATCTCGACATTTATTTTGGTCCGAGATTGGGTTATACGCTATGGAACACTGACGTAAAAAGTACGGACCCTGCTGTAACAGGTGTTGGCTTTGGACATGGTAATGTATTCTCTCCAGCTGTATTATTTGGGACAAGATATTATTTTACTCCAAACATTGGTTTGAATTTCGAAATAAGCATCGGAGCTCCTTATGCAGCAGCCTTGGGTGTTAATTTCAAATTCTAAAAAACTTTCAACAACTTGTAAAAGCCTCTGAAAATTTCAGAGGCTTTTTTGTTTATAGATTTTGCAAATACTTATTTTAATAATTACCTTGCGAAGGAAAAATAGAACAAGAGCTAAAGCAAAATCACTATGAAAAAGAAACAACTACTTATTTTCGTAACCGTTTTTTTAATGATAATAATTTCAACCGCAAGCGACCTTTTTGCAAAAGGGAAAAGGAGAGGAGGTGGTAATCTAGCATTTAGAAAAAGGAATATGGTTATTTCTCTTGGATATGGAGCTCCTAATCTTGCAAAAGATTTATTTAAACCTTTTCAGACTTATGGAGGTTATTCTTTGTCAGGTATCGGACCTGCCCATGCAAAATTTGAATACGCAATATCAGATAACATAGGGCTGGGATTGAGTATAAATTATGTTCAAATGAAAACAGAATGGTCCAGTTCATATCCTGATCCGAATAATTTTCTTAACACCATTACGTATAAAGAAGGATTTAAAGGTTCCTCTTTATCAGCTAATTTAAGAATGAACATTCATTTCTTAACATCTGCTAAAATTGATCCCTATTGGGGAATAGGATTAGGTTATAGAACCAGTAATTATTCATTTTACTCTGATTATACCGGTGCAACAGCTTTAACCTTAGTTTTACCTTCGCTTCCATTGGGGTTTGAAACAACTGTTGGGATAAGATATTATTTTACCAAAAATATTGGTGCTTACCTGGAACTTGGCGCTTCTAAATCCATTATACAAGGAGGATTAGCTATTAAACTTTAATTCATCATTTCAAAAATTCCGGCAGCACCTTGTCCTGTACCTACGCACATAGTAACCATTCCATATTTTTTCTTTCTTTTGCGTAGTTCGTTAAAAATTTGAACGGAAAGTTTTGCTCCGCTGCAACCCAAAGGATGGCCTAATGAAATTGCTCCACCGTTTACATTGATAATTTCAGGATTTAATTTCAACTCACGAATAACTGCAAGCGATTGAGAAGCAAAAGCTTCATTCAATTCTATCAGATCGATTTGATCTTGTTTCATTCCAGCTAATTTCAATGCTTTTGGAATGGCATAAATGGGTCCTATTCCCATGATACGCGGAGGAACTCCTGCCACTGCATAAGAAACCAATCTTGCAATTGGTTTAAGGTTATGTTCTTTCATGAATTTTTCACTCACCACCATTACAAATGCAGCTCCATCAGATGTCTGTGAAGAGTTTCCCGCTGTGACACAACCTTTGGCATCGAATACTGGTTTCAGTTTTGCCAATGCTTCCATTGTTGTATCTGCACGCGGACCTTCATCCGTATCCACTATAAAATCACGTGTTTGCTTTTTTTCTTTTGCATCCAGATAAGTTTCTTTTACTGTAACGGGAACGATATCATCTTTGAATTTCCCTTCTTTAATGGCTTTGAGAGCCTTCATATGTGAATTGTAAGCGAAGGCATCTTGGTCTTCGCGGGAAACTTTGTATTCTTTCGCAACCGCTTCAGCAGTCAATCCCATCCCCCAATACCAATCGGGATGGGTTTTTGCAACATCAGCATCGGGAACAATTCTCCAACCACCCATCGGAATTAAACTCATGGATTCAGCACCGCCTGCAATAATACATTCGGCCAATCCGGCATTTATTTTTGCTGATGCAATTGCAATAGTTTCCAAACCTGAAGAGCAATAACGATTCACCGTCATGCCTGGAACTTTATCAGTATCCAATGCCATTAAGGAAATGAAACGGGCAAAGTTGAGTCCCTGCTCTGCTTCTGGCATGGCATTGCCGACAATCAGATCATCCACTTCGTCTTTATTGACAGTTGGTACCGATTTCATCAAGTGCCTGATTATATCTGCTGCTAATTCATCCGGACGTGTAAAACGAAATCCGCCCCTGTTGGCTTTTCCTACTGCTGACCGAAATGCTGTTACGATGTATGCGTTCATGTTTTTATTTTTTATCGAAATGACAGATTAATTACGCAAAATTTTCCCACCAGTTAATATAGACTGGATTCTTTCCAATGTTTTCTTTTCTCCGCACAAACTTAAAAATGCTTCTCTTTCCAGATCCAACAAATAATCTTCACTTACTAAAGTGGGGGCTGATAAATCTCCTCCACAAAGTACATAAGCTAGTTTTTGAGAAATTTTTTGATCGTGCTCCGAAATATAATTTCCACTCTTCATAGAATCGGCACCGAGATAAGCCAATCCTAGCGCTTGTTTCCCAAGCACGCGAATGTCTTTTCTCTTTGTTGGCATGGTATATCCTTCTTCTGCTAAAAGTATTGCTTCGGCTTTTGCTTCGGCTAAGAGTCTTGCTCTTGATAAAACCACAAGGTCTCTTCCATTTTTCAGATATCCCAAGTCGAATGCTTCGTGTGCAGATGTAGAAACTTTAGCTTGACCGATAGTTAAGAAACGATGCCTGAAAGTGTTTAATTCAATATCACCTTCTTTAATTTCATCCGATAGACGTAAAGCAAATTCTTTT
>Ga0206913_1180_pt1 | contig 11764 bp, 13 predicted proteins | sample Alteio_BWOrgHeat_72_FD_152942 | JGI IMG/M metagenome (GOLD analysis project Ga0206913, IMG submission 152942) | Enriched cells from forest soil in Barre Woods Harvard Forest LTER site, Petersham, Massachusetts, United States -... | ecosystem: Environmental > Terrestrial > Soil > Temperate forest >... | reverse complement strand
CTTACGGATGAAGCATCGAAAGATCTTAAAAATTTGGAAGGGATGAGTGCGACCTTGGCGATAGCGGTTGAAATCGGTTCCCAGGTTTATATGGTTAAGGCCGGAGACACCCGCATCTATGCGCAACACGCCGATGGATCTGTTCATTTGCTTACAAAAGATCATGGTCTCGTGCCAGCGCTTTTAGATAGTGGGTATATTAATCTGCAAGATGCGGCAGATCATCCACAAGGAAATCAGACTTTCGGAGCCTTACAAGCAGGACGGCCTGCCATCAATATCGGCTTGGATCTTGTTCATAACATGCGTTTGCATTTAAAGTTGACCACAGATCCTCTGGTGGCCGAGCAAGTATCGGACAGTTTTTATGTCATTCCCACAGATCAAATACGCCGGCTTATTTTCTCGAGTGATGGCATTCCCGATCAGTTCCAATGGTTTGCAAAAAAGGAAGGACATACGGATGCGTACACGTCGGCTGCAGTTATAAAATCTCTTCTCGACACGGCTGCCACTTCTGAGCAAGCGGTAAGGGGTCTCATCTCTAAAGCGCTTCAAATCGGCCAAAACCATAAGCCAGATGAAATCGACAACTTAAGCGTCGTGGTTGTTCAATTCCCGTCGATACGAGGCAATCGACGGCATTCAGATGCCGCCACGCTTACACCGGGAGTTGTGAAGAAAATCGAAGATATTGTGTTAGATGTCAGAGATTTAAGCGCTAGTTTAGCCCAAGTGGTCACACCTGAACAATTTAAGCAATTAAAAGGAAATTATGAAACGGTTCGTTCGGAGGCGGAGCGCTTAAATGGTCACGTGGCTCCTACCTTGCTTAAACAATTGGCGAATTTGGGAAGTAGCATTTTACAAGTAGGGGAGCGCGTCGTCGTATTAAGCGATTTAAACGCCAAGCTAGAGGATATTGTTTCAAACATATCCGTTCTCCCCCTTACGGACATAGAAGGATTTGAAGCTATAGAGCTTAGGTTCGTGTCGATTATGCGCGAGCTTCCCCATCACGTCGCTAAAGATTTCTTTGTTCAACCTCTGATCAGTCAGGCTTTATCTCATGTGAATCGTCGCAGAGCGCGGCTTTCGAGAGCGCCTTTAAATCTCGCTGCTTAACACCTTTTTAGCTAGCGGAATGTTCTTGCCGAAATATTGTATACTTAAAGTAGTACTTTAAGTGCAGGGTTGCACACCTCCAACGCCGGGTCAATTATCCAAACAGCGAAAAGGGAAGGGATAACAAGTTTTATGAAACGTTTTATTTTTTTAATTTCTATTTTTGCCATGGTTTCCGCCGCCCTAGCGGCAGATCGGTTCGAAGTGGCATCACTAGCCGGGTTTGACTCTTCCTTTGGCAAAGAGCCGGTCATCCCTGAATCGACCGTCGTGACCTTGCCCTCCAACGTCGGTAAACAACCTTTCGTCATGTCTGTGGACGGACCGCCGCCCTACAGCAAAGGACCCGGACTTCGGTTTAATACAAAGGAATGGTTTTATATTTATACCGATCACGGGGCGGCGCCGAATCATTTCGTACCGTCGGGCTGGATGGGTGACTTTGATGATCTAACTCTCGACATGGATAGTCATGAAAACCCGGCCGATGGAAAAACCTGTATTAAAATTACCTATTCTGCCAAACAGTCCGACAATACGGGTTGGGCGGGAATGTATTGGCAGCAGCCGGTGAATAACTGGGGCAATAAAGCGGGTGGTTTCAACCTGAAAGGGATGAAGCAATTAACCTTTTGGGCGCGCGGGGAAAAAGGCGGCGAAGTCATTTCCCAGTTCAAGGTCGGCGGCATTTCCGGCGATCATCCGGATTCGGACGCCATCAGCATTGGTCCCGTGGTGCTGACGACGGATTGGAAGAAATACTTTATCGATTTGACGACGGCGAACCTGTCTCAAATCAGCGGCGGATTTGCTTGGGCTGCTTCGAGCGACGACAATCCTCAAGGGATCACCTTTTTCCTGGACGAAATCCGTTTCGAACGCTAATTTTTTGCTAAAATAATCCCTTCAAATTTAAAAAAGAGGCTATCTCATGTATGCAATCGTAGAAACAGGCGGTAAGCAGTACCGAGTCGAGCAGGGTTCCAAGATCAAGGTGGAATCGCTCCCCGTTGAAAAGGGCGCGGAAATCAACCTGGAAAAAGTTCTCCTCGTGGCGACCGATGCCGGCATTCAAGTCGGAAAACCGACGCTTCCCAGCGCGGTGGTGACCGCTCAGGTGCTGGCGCAGGATCGCGGGCCCAAAATCATTGTTTTTAAGAAGCGCTCAAAGAAAACCTACAAGAAGACGATCGGGCACCGGCAGAATTACACCGAGCTGCTCATCAAAACCATTTCCGCTTAGGAGCACGCCATGGCCTCTACAAAATCACAAGGCAGTTCAACCAACGGTCGCGACTCTGCCGGGCAACGGCTCGGCGTGAAAGCCTTCGGCGGCGAGAAGATCACCGCCGGAGCCATCATCGTTCGCCAGCGCGGCACCAAATTTTATGCCGGCCGCAACGCCAAGATGGGATCCGACAACACCATTTTCGCCCGCATTGACGGCGTCGTCAAATTCGAGTGGAAAGCCAAGGATCGGAAGCAAGTCTCTATTTACCCTGCCAATTAATAGTGATTAGGTGAGTAAGTAATGAAGTGAGTGAGGGTAGATTTTTCCTCACTAACTTAATCACTCCATCACTTAATCACTTAAATTAAAAATGAATGTCGAACAACGTGATCGTTCGCTTTTTGTCGACCATACGCGCATTACCGTGCGCGGCGGCAAGGGCGGCAATGGGGCGATGCATTTTCGCCGCGAGAAATATGTCGCCATGGGCGGCCCTGACGGCGGGTCCGGCGGCCGTGGGGGCGATGTGCTGCTTCTGGCCGATCCTCAGAAAAAATCCCTTTTAGATCTCACCTATTCTCCGCACTTCTATGCCGGCGAAGGCGAACCGGGCCTCGGTTCTAACAAATATGGCTCTGGCGCCAAAGATTTAACCGTCCATATTCCCGTGGGAACGCTCATCCTACGTGATGGTAAACTGCTGGCGGACCTCAAAACGCCCGGCGAAACCTTTTTGGCGGCCAAAGGCGGCCGCGGCGGCCGCGGAAATTCCGCTTTCAAGACGCAGCGCAACACGGCGCCGCAAATTTCCGAAAACGGCGAGCCGGGGGAAGAATTCGTTCTCGACTTGGAGCTGAAGATTTTGGCCGACGTCGGTTTGATCGGCGCGCCGAATGCCGGCAAATCAACACTCTTGTCGCGGCTCACCAGTGCGCGGCCCAAAATCGCCAACTACCCATTCACCACACTCAACCCTAACCTGGGCGTCGCCGACTGGCACGGGGTTCATATGGTGTTTGCCGATATTCCCGGGCTGATCGAAGGCGCGCACGCGGGTAAAGGGCTCGGGCACGATTTTCTCAAGCATGTGGAGCGCACGCGTATTCTTTTTCACCTGGTGGATCTCTCCGGTTTTGACGGGCGTGATCCTTATGACGTCATTCAGATGATTAATAAAGAGCTTGGGCTGCATTCGCCTAAACTCTTGAAAAAGCCGACGATCATCGTGGCCAACAAAATGGACGTGACCGGCGCCGAGGATGCCTTGAAGGCCCTGAAGAAAAAATTAAAGAGAGTAAAAATATTCCCGATCTCGGCGGCGACCGGCGTGGGGCTGGATCCGTTGCTCGCCTATGCGGCCAAAGAGCTGGCCAAGCCTGAGCTCGAAGAAAAAAAAGAGGAATCGCGCGAGCCGCACCGCTTTATTATTGAGCTCGATTTTGAAATTGAAAAAGAAAACGACGGCTGGCGCGTCAAGGGCTCTAAAGTGGAACGTTTATCGGCGATGACCAATTTCGCCCAAGCGGAAGGCACGCGCCGTTTCCAGAATATTCTTCGTAAGATGGGCGTGGAAAAAGAGCTGCTCAGGCAGGGCATTGAGCCGGGAGATACCGTGCGGGTCGGCAAAATCGAATTCTACTTTGAGGTGGATGATGAAGCGCCGAGACGCAAGCCGTTCAAACGCGCCTACAACCCGCATCGCGCGTAGAGGATATTTGTGATCGCGCATTGGCCGCTGATCTGTTTTGTTTTGGGGGTTGTTTCAATGTTGCTCGTGGCGGGCCGCATTCGCCACACGCGGCGGCGTTCCGCCTTCGCGCGCCAGTTAGGGGGAACATACGACTCGATCTCTGGGCGTATTTTTATTCGCAAAGGCGACCGGCTGATCGAGTTTACAGCCGTCGAGAAATTAAACGCTTACGTGCCCCCGCCGGCCATTTCCTGTTCCCTGAAAACCACCGTTCAATGCGACATCATCCCCAAGGCGCCGAACCCGCTGCGCACCCTGAGCGCGGAAAATATGCCAAGCAAGGAAGTGAAGCTGGGCCCTACCGCGTACATGCTCAAGGCAGACACGGCGGAGCGCCTGGCGCATCTGGAGAGCCTCCTCCACAACTCCGCTTTCTCGCTATTATTTTCGTCCAACACCGCGACCACGCCGAGACTTCAAATCTATCCGCTCTCGACGGTCGCCCGAGGCGTAAAAGATAACGAAGAATCCCACGCCGTCCTCACCGAGCTCCCCATGCAGCTGGTCAGCGATCCCTCCATCGCCCTGCGCTTTATCGACGCCTTTAACAGGGTCGTCGATGATATCGCTCGCTAGGGCGGCCTTGATGCCCGGATTGTCACCGCCGACCACAAGATTTTGGACTACGCTAAGCGAGACTTTGTGAAGGCTCTGGCTTTTGTGTGATTCCCCATAGACGTCAACGGCGTGTCGTGCCGCCTGCACGGCTCCGCTCCGGGCGTTGTCGCCGTTGCGGCTCCAATACGTCCTCGCTCCGCCGCGCAGGTGGCACGACACTTACAAATAGCTTTTAACGTTAATACAATGTGCTCTTAATTGCTAGTGGCTCCTACGATTAATAAAGGTGCGCCTATAAATGTTTTCTGATTTTGCCAATACTCAAGGAAGAGAAGAAACGTCTTAAGAAGATTTATGGGGATAAGATTATGAGGCCGTCGGGCGCGCGACTTCTTGCGAGGGATCGAGAAGATCGATTTTTTTCTGGGAATACAATTTATCGCATCGTTGTAAAAATCGGCACAAGCCTTCTTACTCGCGATGGCGGTCATTTGGACCGGCCTCGGGTGGCGCAGTTTGCGCGCGAATTATCGCAGATTCTTAAGTCAGAGGTCGAAGTGGTCCTGGTGAGCTCAGGGGCTATTGCGGCTGGGATGGGGGAACTGGGATGGAAGAAACGGCCTTCGGAGCTCGCCAAGAAGCAGGCGGCGGCGGCCGTGGGTCAGCCGAAGTTGATGGAGACCTATCGCCAGTTTTTTCGGCGGTCTGGTGTGAAAGTCGCGCAGGTGCTGCTCACGCGGGAAGATTTTGAGAACAAGAAGCGGCGGCAGAATGCCCAGGCGACGCTGGAAACTCTTATTGAGTCCAAAGTGATTCCGATTATCAATGAGAATGATTCCGTGGGTGTGGAAGAAATTCGCGTGGGGGATAACGACACCTTGGCGGCTTTTGTGGCGGTGAACGTGAAGGCCGATCTGCTCGTTCTTCTGACGGATGTCGAGGGTCTCATGACGAAGCACCCACGCCAAGGCGCGGGAGAACTCATTCCTTACGTCTCTAATATAGGAAGCGCGATTGAGGCCATTGCCCATGCGGTGCCCGGGTCCGAAGGCGGCACCGGCGGCATGATGACTAAGATCCGCGCTGCCAAGTACGCGACTTCGAGAGGCGTCGCGATGGTCATTGCGTCAGGGAAGAAGGAAGGAATTCTCAAGAAGCTCGTCGCGGGGCAGGCCGCTGGAACCTACTTTGTGGCACGATAAATACCGAAATCAGAGAACCGAGACCAGATAGGCGAAAACTGAGAACTGAAAGACGGCTGCAGATGTCTCTCAGTTCTCAGTTTTCTTCTTTCGGTTTTCTGATTTCGGTTCTCGCCATAAGTTCTCCGTCCCTAATCTTAATTAGCACCCACCTTGACATACTGCTAACAAATACCTTAGAATTAGCACTAAGCAGGTTAGACTGCTAACCAGATCTAAATCAAACAACTACAGCACAGGAGGACAGCATGGCAGCAGCGACAGCAGTGCGTTTACGACCGTTGGGCGATCGCGTCATTGTGAAACCCATCGAGAAGAAAGATGAAGTCCGCTCAGGACTGATCATTCCCGACACCGCGAAAGAAAAGCCTCAAGAAGGCGAAATCATCGCGGCCGGCAAAGGCAAAATCGGCGAAGACGGCAAATTAATCCCGATGGACGTCAAAGCGGGCGACAAGATCCTCTATGGCAAGTACTCGGGAACCGAAGTCAAGCTAGACGGCCAGGAATACCTGATCATGCATCAGGACGATATCCTCGGCATCGTCGAATAACGGAATTTAGGAGAAACTTATGGCAAAACAACTGAAATATAAAGACGAAGCCGCCCGCTCCATTAAAGCTGGCGTCGACAAATTGGCTAACGCCGTAAAAGTCACCATGGGCCCCAAAGGCCGCTATGTGGTACTCGACAAGAAATTCGGATCGCCCACCATCACGAACGACGGCGTGACGATCGCTAAAGAAATCGAGCTCGAAGACCCGTTTGAAAATATGGGCGCTCAGCTCGTTCGCGAAGTCGCCTCCAAAACCAATGACGTCGCTGGTGACGGAACGACGACCGCGACCGTGCTCGCTCAAGCCATCGTGAACGAAGGCCTGCGCAACATTACGGCCGGCGCCAACGCGATGCACATCAAGCGCGGCATCGAGAAGGCTGTGGAAGCCGTCGTCGCCGACATCAAGAAAATGTCCAAGCCCGTCAAAGATCAGGAGATCGAGCAGATCGCGACGATTTCCGCCAATGACCGCGAAGTGGGCAAGCTCATTGCTGAGGCCATGAAGGCTGTAGGCAAAGACGGCGTCATCACCGTCGAAGAGGGCAAGTCCGCCAAGACCGAAATCGAGAAAGTCCAAGGCATGAAGTTTGACCGCGGCTACGTGTCGCCTTACTTCGTGACCGACCCCGAGAGAATGGAAACCGTCTTGGAAGACGCGGCCGTCATCATCACCGACAAAAAGGTGAGCGCGTTGAACGAAATTCTTCCTTTCTTGGAAAAGCTGCTCCAGACCGGCAACAAGCCCTTCCTCTTAATCGCGGAAGAAGTCGACGGCGAAGCCTTGGCCACCCTTGTGGTGAACAAGCTTCAAGGTCGTTTGAAAGTCGCGGCCGTGAAGGCCCCGGGGTTCGGTGATCGCCGCAAGGAAATGCTCCAGGACATCGCCATCCTCACCGGTGGAAAAGTCATTTCGGAAGAATTGGGCGTCAAGCTCGAGAAAGCCGAGATCACGATGGTGGGACATGCGAAGCGGATCATTGTCGACAAAGAGAACACCACGATCGTGGATGGTTCCGGCGACAAGAAAGAAGTCGAGAAGCGCGTGGGCCAGATCAAGAAGCAGATCGAAGACACCACGTCCGACTACGACAAAGAAAAGCTCCAAGAGCGCTTGGCGAAGTTGGCCGGCGGCGTGGCCTTGATTAAGGCCGGTGCCTCCACCGAGACCGAGATGAAAGCCAAGAAATTCAAAATTGAAGACGCCATGCACGCGACCCGCGCGGGCGTGGAAGAGGGAATCGTTCCGGGCGGCGGCACCGCACTTTTACGTGCAGCCGATGCTTTGATCTCCTTGAAGGGCGATGATGCCGATGAACAAACCGGTATCACCATCGTTCGCAAGGCGCTGGAGCAGCCCGTGCGCCAGATCGCGGAGAACGCCGGAGTAGAAGGATCGGTCGTCGTGGATAAGATCCGTGCGCAGAAAGATCCGAACTACGGCTTAAACGCGGACACAGTGGAATACGGCGACTTGCTCAAGCAAGGCGTGGTAGACCCAGCGAAAGTCGTGCGCACAGCCCTGCAGAACGCCGCCTCGATCGCGAGCTTACTCTTAACCACGGAAGTCCTCGTCACGGACATCCCAGAAAAGAAAGGCGCGCCCGCGATGGCCGGCGGAATGCCCGGTGGAATGGGCGGCGAGGGAATGTACTAAGCTCGCACGGCCAATGGCGTGAATCGTAAATTGTAAATAAGCAGCATGGGGCCCTGGTCCGAAAGGATCAGGGCCTTTTTTTATTCAAAGGAGAAGAATAATGACTACTGAGATATGGGTTCCCGAAGGCTCATCCTACTGCCCAGCTTGTGTTATGAGCGTTCATCGGTGTCCTAGATGTAGATTTAATAAATGTCCGGAGCACTTGATATCAACGAAACGTATGAATTGGAGTTTGTGTACTCATTGTGCGGATGCGACGCGATCGATATAAATAGTAATCCATATTATGAGGCTGACGGGACTGAGGCTGACGGGACGGTCCTTCTTATCTTCTTAGGCAAATTGGTTCCAGAGGCAAATTGGTTCCAGGAACAACGGAGCAATCTAGCTGGTCGGCTGGGACACCTTCGCAAAAGTAGTACCAGGTACTACTTTCCTCATATAGACGGTGCCTGGAATAATCCCTCCCAAAAACGATAAACTACAGACATGGCTAAAGGGCTGATGACATTAGGTGTGTTGCTGTTCGTCATTGGCGCCTGGATGACGTGGGGGCCGAAGATTCGGTTTTTGGGCAGGCTGCCGGGAGATATTTTTATTCGCAGAGAATCCTTCATATTCTATTTTCCTATCGTCACTTGTCTTGTCCTAAGCCTCTTGGCCACGTTATTGATGCGCTGGTTTGGTTCGAAATAAATAATATAGCCTAGCGGAGTGTGCGAAGCTAGGCAGTTCGCTTGAGTGGTGTTGTACGGAAAAACCCGAGGTTGCGCCAATCGGCCATATAGCCGGAAGGGCCTTCGCTGGGATGTTCCGATAAAGGGGAGGCCACCTGCTCGAGCCGAACCCCAATCTTGATGGTGACAGTCACCATCATTGTAAAATAACATGACATGAAACGTTTTCTTATCATTTCTCTGATGCTTTTTTCGGTGACAGTGACGTCTCCAGTTCTATATAGCGATATGCCTACCTCGCGCGTGGAGGTTATTGTGAGCTCGCAGCCAGCCGTCGCCGACGTGAATGTAAATACAAAAATGCCGGGACAAATAAAGTCTCCGCCACCTCAATCGCACTGGTGGACCATCCCTCTCCGTTTAATCCAAGAAGTATTAGGCGGCAGTATTTTTCTTTCATCTTAAAAAACTGTAAAAACAGCCTGTAGCAACCTCGTACCTGGCTTCACATTTTCGATATTATCCACAGATGGTGATGGTCGCATGGCAGGGGGGGTAAATCACAGACTAGCTTGTGGACAATTCTGAAAATCTGAAGCCAGATGTAATAGAAAAATAGAGCCAAGCCTTCTGTAGAATTCGTGGGTTATCGTGCAAACGAATACCACATACAGAGGAGGCTTGGCTTAAAATGAATTATATCAAGGTTGGAATTGATGCTGGCAAAGAGAAAGTGGTTTGTGCCTACCGAGCCAATAGCATCGGCGAAGTTCGTGTTGTGACGTTGGCGAACCGAAAGGAAGCGTTGAAGCCATGGATCGAGAAACTGCAGGCTCAGGGAATCGTGCAGGCCTGTTACGAAGCGAGTTCCGTGGGATACGAGATGTACCGATGGCTGACAGGGTGGGGTGCGGAATGCGAGGTGATCGCGCCGTCATTGATTCCGAAGAAGCCTGGCAATCATGTAAAGACCGATACCCGCGACGCAAAAGAATTGCTGGTGTTGCACGAAGCGGGTTTGCTGACGCCCATTCATATTCCGACGGAATCCGAAGAAGCCCTACGGGATTTGGCGCGGAGTCGCGGGGACATCCAGAAGACGCTGACGATGCATAAGCATCGACTGAACCAGTTTATGCAGCGGCATGGGCGAATTTACGAAGGAAAATCACATTGGACCCTAGCGCACTTCAAGTGGTTATCGCAGCAGCATTTTACTGAAGCAGCTTCCCAGAAGACCGCGGAATTTTATCGGCGATGGGTGGACCAGGGAAGAGCGGAGATGGAGCGAGTCGAAGCGATGATCCAAGAGCTGGCGCCACAACACACACAGACCTACGCCTTAGCGCAGCGGCTCATGAGTTTTCATGGAGTCAATGTGATGAGCGGGATTAGCTTGGCCAGTGAGCTCTTGGACCTGCGGCGCTTTTCGAAGGCTACGGAGTTAATGGCTTTTACGGGATTGACCGGGCGAGAGTATTCGAGTGCCTCTGTGGTGCGCAGGGGTTCTATTACCAAAACCGGCAACGCCCGGATACGACATGTGCTGATTCAGGCGGCGTGGAAATATGCCCGCAAGCCAGCAGAATCCAAGCGATTACGTGAGCACTGGAAGACGCAGCCGGCGGCAGTGACGCGGATCGCGCAAAAAGCAAAAGATCGGTTGCATAAGCGATTCTGTCATTTGGTCATGAAAGGGAAGGTCAAACAGAAAACGGTGACGGCGGTTGCTCGCGAGTTCGCAGGATTTTTATGGGCTGCAGGCCAGGTTTCCGAGACAGCGGTCTGAGTGTAGGAATGCGTCAATAACGGAGTCAAGCATAGCGTTCTTTTAAATTTTGGGAAGGCCGGAGCGTCGTTGGAGGAGAACCTGCGGGGTGCCTGTGCGGCGGACGTTTCGACCCGCGAAGCCAGATCCCAGTAGCTCCAGACGAATCCTGCTTCATGCGGCTCTGATCGCCTCGGCGATTAACACGCGAATATGAGTTTGATTCACCGTCGAACGATTCCGGTCTTCCCTTTTGTTCTTTAAAAGTTGAAAACTATAACGTCACGGTCTACAGAAGGTCGGTTTAGGTTATTGCGCCTAACTTGACTTTTCTATATGAGGCACCATTTCTGTATAGGGATGGATTATTATCGACTTGCCCAGATTTTCTACGTTTCAATCTACCTTACAATCTTTGTCTGGGTGATCATTTTTAGAGATGCTCTTCGTGAAGAAAGAGGAGTCTGACTAAGACGGTCGGCTGGGACGCCTTCGCAAAAGTAGTACCAGGTACTACTTTCCTTCCTGTCCCGTTCCTTTAAAGTTATAGCCGGGAGTGGCCCCGACTAGATAAATTCACAGGTGGACGGGGCCTGGAATAATCCCATCTAAAGCGGTAGACTTCCCACTATGGATATGGAGCAAAGAAAAACTGTGGCCAGCATTTTAAAAATTGGCCTACTAATTGAGTTTTGTCTGATGGTTTGGTGGTTTATTGCGAGTGGTTACGCATTGTTTACGGTTGAATCTTGGCGCGTTCTGACGTATTTGACGCTTGTTTGCATGGGCCCCACGGTCTTTCTCGCATGTGTGAGCTGGGTTGTACATTTTCCGCTTCGCAGGTATGGCATTAAAATGGACTCGGTGGCTGTCAGTCTTGGCTGGTTCGCCATCTCATTGATGTTTCTTTTTGTCATCCCCACATACGCAAAAGTGTTTCGCGAGCTTGGTGCTTCCGTGCCCCTGATCTCTCGATGGGTTCTTATCCCTGGCTGGATTTTAGCGATACCTAGCTTAGCCATCTCTGGAGCAAGCTTGATTCAGGATCGCTGGAAGATGCCGTCATGGACTAAGACTGTCGTTTCGATTTTGCCTATTCTGGTTTTCATTATGATCGTTCGTGGGCTCATGATTCCGGTTCCGTTTGGTAGCATGATTAGTCGATAAAAGTAGGGACAAATTGGCCCAAAAGGGGTCTGACCCAAATCTCGGTATTAGACCTGCGCCATGCCGCCA
>Ga0206913_1168_pt2 | contig 11872 bp, 10 predicted proteins | sample Alteio_BWOrgHeat_72_FD_152942 | JGI IMG/M metagenome (GOLD analysis project Ga0206913, IMG submission 152942) | Enriched cells from forest soil in Barre Woods Harvard Forest LTER site, Petersham, Massachusetts, United States -... | ecosystem: Environmental > Terrestrial > Soil > Temperate forest >... | reverse complement strand
TGTCGAAGTGAAAATTGCAGACCGTAAACTGGATGACATACGTTTTCTGGTAAACAATCTGAACCTGAAGAGGGGGAGGGAAGAAGTGCTCCATGATTTTGACCGGATCTTCCTTAAACTTTTCCCCAATTTTACAACTGAATTCAACTCCCTGATAAACGAGGAAGGGCAGGTCAGATTGAAGGAAGGGGAGTTGCTCAACACGGATTTGCGCATTTTTGCCCTCATACGGATGGGCATACATGATACCCAGAAAATTGCCGGAATATTGGGTTACTCAGTTAATACGATCAATACGTACAAAAGCAAAATCAAAAATAAATCCCGAGTTCCTAACGAGACTTTCGAGGAAAAGATCATGCAGATCAGATCCATTTAATCCCTTATTTAAAACAAAACGCTCATTCTTCTTTCACCATTCGCACTTTCATATATGAGATTTAATTATATATAGATTATCTATATATGTCATAACTGCATGACAATCAAGTATGATATGTCCTATTTTTAAATTCAGTCTATTTTTTTCTTTATACTTTCCTTTTATAAGTTGGATTGCAGTACGCAACTTTTTTCCTTTACGGGGATTTTTCGATTCAGCGATTCCGGAACATTTATCTCAATTTGGTCGTCGAGCATCTCATAAAATATACCTGCAATACAAGAATTTCGAAAAACCCAGATTAATCGGGCTTTTTACTTTTGGTTATGACGCGCACCCTGTGGCTTTTACCACGGGGTGCTTTTTTCAAGCTTTATCCTTTCGGCCAACTTATAACGAACAACGGCTTACGATCATCCCTCATATCCCTGGTCCTCAATTAGATGATTCCCATCGGCTGACATGGTGGCGAGTTCGTCGCACCGGTTATTATGAGGATTGGATGCGTGCCCTTTCACCCAGTGAAATCGAATGTGATGTTTAGCGGCAAGCGCGGAATATCTAAGCCACAGGTCTTTGTTTTTTTTTCCACCTTTAAAGTCAGTTGCTATCCAGGTTTTCAACCAGCCCTTTTCTATAGCATTTACCACATATTGACTATCGGAGTAAATCTTTACCCAGACACCTTCTTTTTTGAGTGCCTCGAGTCCAGCGATTACAGCCATCAATTCCATTCGGTTGTTGGTTGTATGTTTGAATCCGCCAGTCAATTCTTTTGACTTTCCCTTCCACATCAGAATGGTTCCGAAGCCGCCCCGGCCTGGATTGCCGCGTGAAGCACCATCCGTATACATGATTAGATGTTCCTGCAAAATAACTAGCGTTTTATATTTAAAATAAAGCGGCACGGGTAATCGCAGACTCCGCGATTAAACCTGAAAAACTCCGGTTCTGAATGTTGAAATTTCAGGGTTTTGATTGGCTGCGCTTATACCTTCGGAAATAAATTTCCTCGTTTCCAGCGGATCGATGATTCCGTCTACCCATAATCTCGCAGCGGCATAATACGGGCTGGTTTGCCTCTCATAGCGGCCACGGATTTCATCCAATAATTTTTTTTCTTCAGCCGGATCAATTACCTGGCCCTTCGATTTCAGAGAAGCCACCTGAATCTGCAATAAAGTTTTTGCAGCCTGATCACCACCCATCACTGCAATTTTTGCAGTGGGCCATGCCAGGATGAGTCTTGGGTCGTATGCTTTACCACACATGGCATAATTGCCGGCGCCATAAGAATTGCCTGCAATAATCGTGAATTTTGGAACAACAGAATTCGCCACCGCATTCACCATTTTAGCGCCGTCTTTAATAATACCAGATTGTTCACTTCTTGTCCCTACCATGAATCCGGTAACATCCTGCAGAAAAAGAAGCGGAATCTTTTTCTGATTGCAATTCATGATAAATCGGGCAGATTTGTCGGCGCTATCATTATAAATGACACCACCCAGTTGCACTTCTCCTTTTTTTGTCTTTACGATGGTGCGCTGATTGGCCACAATGCCTATTGACCATCCGTCTATCCTGGCGTAACCGCAAATAATAGTTTTGCCATAATCTTCCTTGAATTGTTGTATTCCCGGTGCATCCACAATCCGGTTAATGATTTCCAACATATCATATGGCTTTGTCGGATCAGATGGGAAGAGGCCATAAATTTCCTTCGGATTTTTTTCAGGATCTTTTGCTTCGATACGGTCATAGCCGGCCGAAGCTGTATGACCCAACGCTGACATGATTTTTTTTACCTGGTCAAGACATTCTTCTTCTGTTTTGAATTTATAATCAGCAATACCTGAAATGGAAGTATGTGTTACAGCACCCCCCAACGTTTCTGAATCTGTAGTCTCCCCAATTGCCGCTTTTACAAGGTAGGGGCCCGCCAAATAAATGGAACCATTGCCTTCTACCATCAGTGTCTCATCACTCATAATGGGCAAATAATCTCCTCCGGCCACGCAGGGACCCATTACGACAGACAATTGAGAAATACCCATGGCACTGATGCGGGCATTATTTCTGAATATCCTTCCAAAATGTTCCTTATCCGGAAAAATTTCATCCTGTAAAGGAAGGAAAACCCCGGCACTGTCTACGATATAGATTAATGGCAGATGATTTTCCATGGCAATTTCCTGCAAACGAAGATTTTTTTTACCCGTAATCGGAAACCAGGCACCTGCTTTTACTGTCTGGTCATTTGCCAGGATGATGCATTGCCTTCCGCTTACATAACCAATTCCTGCTACAGTACCGGCAGCCGGGCAGCCACCATATTCTTCATACATTTCATAGCCGGCAAAAGCGCCGATCTCATAAAATACACTGTCTTTGTCAACCAGGTAAGCAATGCGTTCCCTGGCCGTAAGCTTATTCTTTTCATGTTGTTTTTCAATTGATTTTGTTCCACCACCAATTGCAATTTTCTGATAGCGGTTTCGAAGCTGGACCAGCGCCTGCTTCATATTATCTTCATTCTTGTTAAAATCAAGATCCATGATAATTGTATAAGATGCAATATAGTATGGATGCTCTAATAATATGTATTTTTAAGGGTATGCATTGGAAACGTTACCGGCCATGGCTGATTCCACTATTGATTGTAACAGTCATTAAAATATTTTCATTTTTTCCTGAAGCTGTTGAAAAATATTATTCAACGGGAATTTATCCTGTCATTTCAATTTTCCCACGGCTTGTATTTGGCCGGATTCCTTTTAGCGTGGGTGATATATTATATGCAGTAGTTTTTTTATACCTCGTTATCTCTCTCGTTCGATTTTTTACCAGGGCTTTCAAAAGAACATTACACCGGCAATACCTGAAACTTTGTCTCAAAAGGTGCCTGTCCATATTATTATGGGTTTACATCGCCTTTAATATATTTTGGGGGCTGAACTATGATCGATTGCCTATTGCCAAACAACAACACCTGGAAACGAAGCCATATTCCAAAGAGGATCTCCAGGCATTGATCGGCTTATTGGTTTTAAAGATGAACGGTATCGATTCTGCATCCCGGGCGGCAAGAAAGAATTTGAATACCAACGATAGCTTGTTTAAATATTCCGTTTCCGCATACCGAAGTGCGGCCAGGCAGTATCCTGAATTATTATATACTTATCCGTCTGTTAAATCTTCTTTTTATGGATACATCGCAAATTATATGGGATTCAGTGGTTATTATAACCCGTTCACCTGTGAGGCGCAGGTAAATACAACCATTCCCCGGTTTGTACAACCGTTTACAACCTGTCATGAAATAGGGCACCAACTAGGTTATGCAAAGGAAGAAGAAGCGAATTTCTCCGGATTCCTGTCTACCAAATCTTCCAGCGATCCTGCATTCCGGTATTCTATTTATGTGGATCTTTATTTATATTCTGCAGGTGCGCTGTACGCACTGGATTCAACTGCGTTTATTCCTTACCGGGAGTCATTAAAACCAGAAGTTCGTCAGGACCTTCGGGACCTGAAAGCTTTTTACAAAAGTTATCAGAATCCATTGGAGCCAATCATTCACAAGATTTACGGTAAATATCTGAAGGCAAACCGTCAGCCCCAGGGTATCTATGCCTATGATGAAGTGGTCGGTCTGGCAATCGCCTATTATAAGAAAAACGGTGCGGAAGCTTTCTAGAATTTATTCTTCCACATCATACTTTCTACCGGTTTATTAGTCTGACCGGCATATTTCGCATCTTTTTTCTGACTGTATTTCACTTCTATTTCGCCATCGACCGGAAAATAAATCAGTTGCCCAATTGGCATTCCCCTGTAAATGCGAACGGGTTGTTTAACGGATATTTCAAGAGTCCAGTTTCCACAGAAACCCACGTCTCCTTTACCTGCAGTGGCGTGGATATCGATGCCCAGGCGGCCGGTAGAGGATTTACCTTCCAGGAAGGGTACCTGTTCATGTGTTTCTGTATATTCAGCCGTGACACCGAGATAAAAGATATGAGGATACAGAACAAATCCTTCCTCCGGAATTTCGAAATACTCAATTTCATTGTGTTTTTTTGCATCCAGAATATGTTCCCGGTATGTGGCCAGCATAGGACCCAGATGAACGTCATAGGAATTGCTGCCCAAAAAAGCGCGGTCATAAGGTACAATTTTGATTGTTCCCTTTTCCATCTCTTCCATGATACGCTTATCAGATAAAATCATTCTTGTGGCGGTTTATTTGTTTATTTGTTTACCCACAGCAGACAAACCGCAGCGAATTTCGCATTAAGCTTTTTTGTGATGCCCTTATTTTATCAACATAATATCAACGGAACCACCAAACTGGGCATCTGGCATATCACAGAAGATGAAGCTTTTTTCCTCCGGAGAGTACCACTCAAGCGGGACGTGAGCCATGCTCAGAAAAGATTACAACATCTGGCTGGCCGCTTCCTCCTCACCGAATTATTCCCTGATTTTCCGCTGGAAGAAATTCTGATTGCCGACACCAGAAAGCCCTATCTGGAAGATGAAAAGTACCATTTTTCCATCTCTCATTTTGGACATTATGCTGCCGCAATTGTAAGCAGTACGAACCGGGTAGGGGTCGATGTGGAGAAAACCAGCCCGACAATCGAAAAAATCAGAAACAAATTTCTGTCAGAACAGGAATCTGCCATCGCTTTTGAAGGCGTAGAGAAATCCGGTCACCGGTTGCGTCAACTTACATTGTTATGGAGCGCCAAGGAAACCATTTTTAAGTGGTATAGCCTGGGTAATGTGAACTTCAAACAGCATATCTGCTGGGTAAAACCTTATTTTATACGGTCGGAAGGTTTTGGCGAATTAACTTTTGAATTCCGGAAACAGGAAACCGTTCCGCTTGCCATCTACTATAAATTATTTGATGATTTGATTCTGACTTTCGTTTTCACCTAGCAACCGCCAACTCCCAACCGCCCACCGCCAACCGCCCACCGCCAACCTCCAACTGCCAACCGGCCAACGATTATTCAATGCCCAGAATCTCATCCATGTCGTCTATCAGGTTCATATTGAAATCCTCCTGACCGGAAATACCTTCCATTGAACCCTTAATATGCGCCGCATTCAGTAATACTTTTTCCAATTGCTTTTCCCGGGTTTTCCAAAGCCGTTCCATCATATCCCTTTCGCGCTGGATAGACATTTTCATAGACGAGAACCCCTCCCGGATCGCCTTCCATTGTTCACTGAATTCAGTACTCGTCAGATAGTCATAGAGTAACTGTATTTTGTCACCCTTGTTTTGCTGATTTTTTGAAGCCTGGAAGATCCTGATTACGCCGTCGCGTAATACCTCAGTCAGTGCCTTTACTTCTGAAAAGCTACATATCCACACACCGTTTTTTTCTCCGAAACAGCTCATATCTCTGGGCATGATTCGGGTAACCAGCACCGCAACCTGTGCATTTTTCTGACGCATGTCGGATTTAAGCTTATCAACCCAATCCAATTCAAAATTCTTTGTGCGTTTACTTTCATAAATGATTTTACCGCATACCTGACCGGTTGAATTGCGGATTGTCAGGGTACAGTCTGCGCCACGTATTCCCTTTCCAACAGGTTCAACCAGGTCAAACGGGAATGCATCATGCAGTAATTTTTCAAGGGCGAGCTCCTGTACCTCTCCTTGCAATTGCATGGAACCCTGGTCAGCCTTTCGTTTCATTTCCTCTATCAGTCTTCTTTGATCCTCCAGTTGTTTTTCTTTTTCTTTTAGCTGGAGTTGAAAATCTGATTCCCTGGATTGATTTTTTTGTTCTTCTGTTCTTCGGATTTCGTCGGCAATTTTTACCCTTTCTTCCTGCATTTTTCTTTGGGTCGAAATTTCCAGTTCTTCTTCCCTGGTTTTTAAGATCTGCTCTCTCTGCAAAAATTCGAGTTCTTTTTGTCTTGCGGCTCTTAATTTTTCCTGTTGCTCCTCGTTGGATTGTTGAAGAATCGTCAGGCGGTTTTCAAAATCATTATGGATTGTTTTGCGAATATCCTCTTCCAGTTTTTGCTGAATAAGTTTTTTTTCCTCGTTGAATTTTTGTTGAAAACCAGCTTCCTGCTCCTGTAGTTTTTTTGATAACTCAATATCCTTTTTCTGAAATTCTTCTTCTTTTTTCCGGGTGAAACTGATCATCTGTTCCCGCAGATCCTTTTTATATTGTTCGGAGACTGCTTCTTCCATCGCAAACTCGTGACGGCAATTCGGACATTTGATGGTCGTAGGCATGCATTTTTTTGGTAAAGTTAATTCTTTGGTGGGAACGCCTAAAGCTCCGGGCCCAAAGCATGCCGGTCAGCCTAAAATCAATTCAAATAATGTAATCGATCATCGGTCAGCGAAGTTTGTCCGGAATTATTAACTTTAAGAACAATCCTCTACATGAGATATATTGGCTTAATTATCCTATTGGTCGGTTTTGGAAACGTGAATGCCCAGCAAACACAGAAACCACCGTTGCATGGTAAACACTGGATGGCCATTACAGGCAAGCCCCTGGGTGCCGAATCAGGAGCGCAGATTTTTCAACAGGGTGGTAACGCAGTTGATGCAGCCTGCGCAATGCTTGCAGCTATGTGTACACAGTGGGCAGTTCTAAGCTGGGGTGGTGAAACACAGGCAATCATTTATAACCCCAAAACGAAGAAAGTGATTTCCATCGATGCCCTGGGTTTCGCGCCAGGGGCGGCCACCGTTGCCTATTATAAATCGAAGGGATATTATTTTCCGCCGGAATACGGCCCGTTGGCAGCCGTTACGCCGGGTACACCCGGGGGACTTTGTTATATGCTCGCTGAATACGGAACAATGAGTTTAAAACAGGTGTTGGCACCGGCTATGGAAATGGCGGCAGGTTACCCGATAGACGCACAGGTTTCCAATAATATACAAAAAGGAGTTTCAAGTATAAAGCAGTGGCCTTACAGTAGTAAAGTCTTTCTCACACATCCGGGTGAAAAAAGAGAAGCACCTGAGCCGGGTGAAATTTTTGTTCAGAAAGATTTGCTTGCCACACTTACAAAAATGGTTGAAGCCGAAGATCAGGCACTTAAACAAAATAAATCGCGCAAAGAAGCGATTTATGCAGCCTATGACCGCTTTTACAAAGGCGATATCGCAAGGGAATTTGTCAGGGGCTGCCAGGAACAGGGCGGCCTGATCAGCATGGAAGATCTGGCTCGCTGGAAACCCCTGGAAGAAGAACCTTTACATATAAACTATAAAGGAATAGAAGTATACAAACTTCAACAATGGTCACAGGGTCCGGCTTTACTTCAAAGTCTGAATATCCTGGAGAATATTAACCTGCACGCCATGGGTTATAACAGCACAAAATATATTCATACCATTTATCAGACTATGAACCTTGCTTTTGCTGATAGGGATTTTTATTATGGCGATCCTTATTTCCAACCGAAGGAACCAATACAGGGACTACTCAGTAAAGATTATGCGAAGATGAGAGCCGCAAGTATTCAGTATGATCATAATGACAGTACCTGCGCACCGGGTGATCCATATCCATTTGAAGGAAAAGTGAATCCCCATACCGCATTGTTGAAATCAAGATTTGGGAATAACTGGCCGGCAAATAATAAGCGGGCAGTAAGTTTTAACGATGCTGAAATAAATTCAAATGAAGAAACAAAAAGTGGTACTGAAACTGCGTTAATCGTTCCGCGTTCCGCGTTAAGCCCGGAAGAAGAAGCTCAGTATGAAGAAAGGCTTTGGCGTGGCACCACATCAATAGAAGCTTGTGATTCTGCGGGCTGGGTAGTTTCTGTAACACCCAGCGGAGGTTGGCTTCCTGCCTGCATCGCGGGTAATACAGGAATCGGAATGAGTCAGCGCATGCAGAGCTTTGTACTGGACTCTACGTTGAATCCATATAATGTATTGGAACCATTCAAAAAGCCCAGAGTTACTCTGACGCCTACTTTGGCGATGAAAGATGGCAAACCATTTCTTTCCTTCGCTGTACAGGGGGGAGATACACAGGATCAGAATCTGTTGCAGTTTTTTTTAAATGTGGTTGAGTTCAATATGACCGTTCAGCAGGCAGTGGAGGCGGCAAATATCAATACAGACCAGCTCTGGCTTTCACTGGGCGGTGATAAAAGAATTGACAGGCAGCCGAGACCAGGTTACATTTTATTAAATAATAAAATTGATTCTTTTGTAAGAAAAGATCTGAAATCCATGGGATATACATTGCGATTTGCAGACCGGACCAGTGGTCCGATCAACGCCATTTATTATGACTGGAGCCATGGAAGTTTCTGGGGTGGTAGCAGTAATTACGGGGAAGATTATGGAATTGGCTGGTAGTTTTAAATGAGAAAGCCGGGTCCCTGATTATTTTTTACTAAGCCTGTAGATGAATCCTGCCTGGAAACCGTCTGCATAACTTCCAAAATTCAACTGGACAAATCCTGTTATTTTCTCTCTGGTCACATGAAAACAGGGAGAAAAATATGTGAGCGGAAAAATATTTTGAGTTGCTTTAATATCCGTAATCATCTGACTGTAATTGCTTTTTGAATTGAGCATAAAACCTCCTGAAAATTTAAGCCCGAACACCATTTGGTGTCTACTTTTCCAAATAATATCGGTATAGAGTCCAAGGGTTACTGTAAGTGTTTTTCTGAAGATTACATTCGCCGCAGAATCCGGCAAACTTTTCCTTAAATCTGAATAATTTCCGAATTCATTTTGAATTGTTGTTTCGATGCCAAGCGCCCTCCATTCATGTCTGCCAGATGATTTCACAATATTTATTCCGCCTGAAAGGCCATAGCTTCCAAAAAATTTTCCATGGCCGGGGATATGGTATATTGTGTCTTCGACAACCGGAATGGATGAAAACCATCCTCCTGCATATCGATAGTGACAATTATAAAAATCGGATATATTATATGCGCCTAGATTGATGTTAGCGCTGTAGTACGCCTGGAAAGTGCCAAAATTATTACTTCTTTGAATGCTGAGCTGGCCGACCGACACCTGGTCAAAGCCAAAGTAGTTGGCATTTCCGATATAATACCCCCCATTGATGTACAAGGCATTGTGTATTGAATCTGAATGGAGTGGTATTGGATGATATGGAATCGAATTTGAATTATTGGGACTTAAAAAATATCCCTGTCTTCCTTCGATGCAACTGTTCAGGAGCGCAATGCAAAGCAGTCCGCTTAAATATTTTCCGGGCATTTTTGAGACCTTATGCCAGCAGGGCATGGTCATATTCTTCATACAGTCGTTTGGTATCAGGGGAGTGACGACGAATAAAAGATAAAGGTTGCCATTATGCGCACCGATGAAATACCTGGGTTAACGAATCAGTACACTGGTTCCCTGTAGAAATATTCTTTTCCCTGTCGGGCCATCAGTGTAATTCAGTGTCCAGACATAGGTACCGGTTCCCTGAAGTTGACCATTGATCGTTCCATCCCATTTCTTTGTCCAGTCTCTCGTTTCAAAAACGATCTGCCCGATGCGATTATATACTTTAAAATCCAAAGCGGTCGCATTGTATGCGTTCAATGGATACAGATAATCATTTTTACCATCACCGTTAGGAGTAAAGGCATTCGGTACGGTGATATAACAACTCTGCATTTTTTTTATTGAAGCATAGCTGGTATCATAACAACCCAGGTTATTTTGTACCACCAGGCTTACATGATATATTGTTTCGGTCCTGGAATCCGGAAACCGGTGCGCTTCCGGAATTTCCATAGAACTGGATGATCCGTCGCCGAAATTCCAATTCCAGGATTCTATTTTACCTATACTCGCATTTTTAAATGTTACAAGGTCCTTTGGACATATTTCAGCGGGTGCCTGAAAAACAGACTTTAACATGTTATCAAGGTTAACGACCTCGGTGACTGTATCGCTGCAGGTAGCATTCGAAACTATATGTTGAATGTATCTGGGTCCAAAACTACCTTCAACAATGGACGGGGATATGGATGTACTTGTAAAAGACGAATCCATACTCCATTGCCAATCACTCGCTCCAGCCGGGAGATAATGCAATACGATTGTATCCTTTGTGCAGCCGTATCCGATATCGAAATTGAAAAAAGCCGACACGGTATCCAGGGTATTGAAAGAAAGCGTTGCACCTGGCGGAGTTTCTGTTCCGCATTCATTGATGAGGCTGTTACCATCACTGCCCCGAACCAGTGTTATTTGATAATTTCCAGCTTTCACCAGCGGGCTGTCGAGTGTAATATGAATGAGTCTGGTAAATCCATTATTGCAGATGCCTTCAGCTTTTATTATACCAGCATTACTGCTTCCCGAGATTTTAAAATCTGAACCATCGCCCGCAATCGAATTACAGCTGATCAGATCGGGAAAAATGAGTTGTAAATATCCGGGTCCGCAGCCAAAAGGAGCAAGGCTGTCCATTGGCGTGGGTACAGGTGGGAATACGGTAAAGCCTATGCTTTCACCATTGGGAATCTCGTTGCCTTCCAGATCGACCAGGGTGTTGCTATCCGTACCGGTCTTTATAGTAAGCTTATAATCGCCCGGCGGCTGTGGATCGCTCAGGGTGATCCAGACAGTATCTATTTCTGTACCAAATACACAACTATTTGCGGATGTCGTAGCGATAGAACCAAAAAGTGGTGTGACAACAAATTCAGAGCCGTCAATAGAAAGGGTGCCGCACCGTATCGGTTTAGTAAAAGTAACAATCAATACTTTACTATTACATTGGACATTGACTGCTTTAAGATGCGGAAGTTTTGGATCTGTCAGGATAGTTGATGTTCCACCCGGCTGCTGACCGGTAACCGGAACAACCTGGGATCGTCCATATCCTGACAACAGCAGCAGTAATGCGATCATTACATTTTTCACTATAAGCAGATAAGTGCGGGTTATGGCAAAAAGCATGACGATATACTTCAAGGCATTGCATTCGTTTGAGAATATTGAATAATTAGTTTATGGGGGTTAATGACATTCTACCGGTTGATGCAATATTAGTTAATCGAAGAATACGGCTATGCGAAAAAAGGGGTTGCTCCGGAACAACCATAAGGAATAAAAGAAACCCTTTCCGCCTCAGGATATGGGCCTGAGTATAGTTAAACAACTAGTTCTTCAATCTGAAATTGAAAATCAGGGTTCCGCTGGATTCATCGGAACCACTATTGAATTTAACCTGGTGTGCTTTTCGGATTGCGATGGCCTTCAGACCGGCATCTGCCGTAGTCGATCCCTTAGCCTGGTATTCAGCGCTGGTCACATTGCCTGATGCATCAACGACTATATCTACAGCCACTTTTGCATTTTCATTAAATTCATCTGTAAAAGAAGGGGTACTACTGATTCTTCTGCCCTGAAGTCCTCGCGCAATTGCGATACCGTTGCCATGCCCTCCGCCGGTATAATTAGTTGAATTCGGATCGCCACCTGGCTTACCC
>Ga0206913_1173_pt2 | contig 12016 bp, 14 predicted proteins | sample Alteio_BWOrgHeat_72_FD_152942 | JGI IMG/M metagenome (GOLD analysis project Ga0206913, IMG submission 152942) | Enriched cells from forest soil in Barre Woods Harvard Forest LTER site, Petersham, Massachusetts, United States -... | ecosystem: Environmental > Terrestrial > Soil > Temperate forest >... | reverse complement strand
AACGCGTTTGGCGTTAGACGTTCCGCGTTTAGCGTAAAGGAAATCCCCGCGAAGAGTCGCAGGGATTTTATTGCTTATGACGATTGATTAGAAACTTTATATTTAACCGTTATCGGTAAACGGAAAACGTTCTTTGTTTTTTAAAAATATCTTCGGTTTTGCGGGTGGGATCCAGACAAAGCCACAATGCAATAAGCGTTCCATAACTTCCGCTCCTTTCAACCCATTCAAATATTTCAAAATGAGGATAGAATAATTCTGTACCTATCTTCCAAATTAAAAAAACAACAATCAGCGGTCTTGCCGGTTTGACCAAAACGGCAATAGCCGCCATGATTTCAAAGATTCCGGCTAGAAACGACACATTAAAGGGATTGGAAAATCCAAGGGCTGTATATTGATTGATCAAACCTGGTTTCTGAATAAGATTCAGCCAACCATGACCAACTAATAAAAGAAATACCGTAAAACGAAGAATGAGTTTCACCCGGATCAGGGATTTTTCAGACACCGGCTCCAGGGGATTAACCGTAGAAAAAAGCCATTTGAAATTCCACTTAATTCCTCCCGCCAAAACCAGCAACGCGAGCGGCGTACCATAGTTCCCCGCGCGCTCAATGAATTCAGCAAAAGGTTCTCCGGAAAGAGGACGACAGGCGGCAGTAATGATACCCCAAACGGCCAGCCAGACAGCAATTCCACGAACAGGTTTGAAAAGCAGCACTAAGCCCATGAGAATGTCCACCGTACCCAGCACAGGCATTAGTTGATATGCGTGCACTTTGTCGATACCAAAAACGGCAAAATAATTACACCAGATGGCTTTTGTAATGATTCCAAAAGCACCATGGCCAATAAAACACATCGCCGCAGCAACGCGCAGGGTAAAATGTATTTTCTGATTGTTATCTAAAGTTTGCATCTTTCTCTAAAAATGTTAGTATCGTCTTCTTAATTTAAAAGAACCTCCTGGTCTTTGTCAGTAATGCGTTAAGCGTTACGCTTTATGCCTTAGCCTTTACAAAGACCCCGCGAAGAATCGAAGGGTCTTAATTGCTTAAAACATATAAAAACTTTAATTGGCTCCGTCGTTTTGTGCTTTCAATATGGCATACCCGCCAATTTTATTTCCAACCGACAGACCGACCTCACAGTCAGTCCTGTAATGAATCCCTCCAACCAGGCGACTCAGCCCGGCTTCTTCGGCCATGGCAGCATACTTGCTTGCATTTTCAGGAACCAGATATCCCAGTATCGTTGCGGCCGCACCACTGAAAGTGGAATGCCCCGATATATAGGCCGGGAAATTCGGTATGCCTGTTAATGTTTTGATGGAAGGGTCCACCTGCGAAGGTCTCGCGTTGAAATAATGATATTTAACATCCCAGCATACAATGGCAGCATCCATCTCCGTCATATTCAATAATGCCAGATTTCTAGCCCACCGGACTTCACTATAATTTTGATTTATAAAATCTTCCGCAGCGATTGCGTTCCAGTGGCCTGGAGGCGTGTAAGTTCCGACTCCATCAGCCCAGAATTCTACAATGCCTATATTTTTCCTTGTTACATTGTTCACGTATTGTTTAACTTCTGCCACGTCTTTGTTCATCTGGTCTGATCCGACAGCAGGAGGGGGATCCGGACGTAAACTAACAACGGTGGCGGAGTCAAATAAAAATGGTTTTACCTTAGAAAATAATGGCAACATGGGCGGACGTTGAGGTGATTCCAGGCTAATCCAGGGAATAAGCCCCTGACTTTTTGTTACGTCAACAAAATTTGCCCAGTCGGTAGGTGTACCAACTGCTTTCCCCGCATTATCTCCTCTGGCCCGGGCAATGAACATTTCTGCAACCTGCCTGCCCAATGCTTCACCTGCTGTAACATCAGCACGGGTTGCGGCTCCACTCATGATGGCGGCCTGTTCCTGTTGAATGGCTATATTTTGGATATTACCAATTTCGCCGGGGAATAAAAGTTTCATCATTTCTGCTGTAACACCCGCCAATACCGCAGCTTCAGAAGGATAAGAAGGCAACACAGTTTTGTTAACGAATTTGGCAGAAACAGAAGAGTCGAAATTATAAGGTGCAGCCCTGTTATATTTTGTTTTATAAAACCAGCATGCCAGCAGGGCATCATATTGCGCGGCACTGATATATGCGTAGGCCCTGGCCGCATATGGTGGATTTGTAAAAGGGAAAAGAGGATACGCCAGGGGATTAGCTGTGTTGGGTATAGCATATGTGCCATCAGTGCCGGCTACCACCGGCAGGTTATACTTGGCAACCAGTCCGCGCATAATTTCATTCCATCTCATTACGCCACCGGCAGCCCAGTATTTGATTGAGTTTTCCTGGTCCCTGGTCAGACTCTTCTGAAGTGCTTTAATTTCAAAAAGATCTGCCGTATATAGGGGTGAAGTAGTTGCCACAGGTGCAGCAACCGCAAAACTATCGGGTCGGGATAACAAAACGGGCTTCCAGGTACCTGCATTTAAATCTAAATTGGAAGATTGCAGAGCCGGCAAATTAGAGGTACGATTGCTGACATCTTTCTGACAGGCACTCGTAAACAGCATCAAACCGATCAGGCCAGTCAGTGAATAGAATATATTTTTCATTTTAATTTTTTTATCAGGTTTATAAACTAACAACATAATAAAGACCACCGGAGTACATCTGAGACTGGCCCACATTTCTTCCCGCAATAGTGAAATCAGCATCAGCTACGATAGCCAGATTGGGAAGGAATGGAAAAAAATATTTAACGTGTCCGCCGAGTGACGTCATATTCATTTGGTTGCTCGCAAAAGGCATATCATTTCTACGGATATCAAATCCGCCAAATGTGTACATGTTTAACAGTTGGGCCTGTATGATCAGGTTCGGTTTACGGATTCCGACAAACAGGTTGCTATGTAATTGGTTGGGCATATCCACTTTATTGGTATAATGGATCTGATCGGTATAGTAAGAAGTTCTGTCGATCGTAATATCACTCCGCCATACGAACGCACTGGAGCCAGTAGCAAAGAATATCCCGTTTTGATAATCTGCAGTCAGTCGTCCGGATAGATTCGTGCTTCCCAATCCAATGGACATGGGCAGAAAATCATTTTCATATTTCTGAAGTGGTGTGCTTAATCCGCCGACTGCGAAGAGTAATAAATGTGAGTTTTTGCCAAATTGGGTCCCAAAGAATTGATATTTAATATCCATTTCGATATCCTGGAATCCTTTCAGGCCATGCAGGGTGCCTGCAGAGGCATGAGTCCATATATAGGGAACCGAAACAATGGCATTCAGTTTATTGGTGATACCATAAGTACTCATAAACATGACGGATTGAGTAGATACGGTTCCCAGGTTTTTATTGTCTCTCTTCAATGTGCCTTCCCAATAATTCTTCCAGCCGGAATACATATAGGTAAGACCATTGCACCATTGTTTCTTCCCCATCATGATCGCATCATCTGCAGTCTGGCTTTTAGCCATCACTGCAACCAGACTGAAGGCCACGGCCAGGGAGAAGTGTAAGAATGTTTTCTTTTTCATTTCGCAGTAGTTAAGTTTTGATTATAGAATAAGTCTTAATGATTAATGGTAACTGAAAGGTTTATGATGATTTACTTTTTTTCATTTTGAGTCTTTGTACAACCAGATCCCCCACTTTTGCTCCTAATACAGTAGAGACCAGGCAGGAATGATGGAAGTGAATACCCCCATAAAAACGGGCCCAGTTATTTTCGTCGGCAGCCTGACGGAATGATTTGAATGAGCGGCTCTTAATACCAAATTCGAGTTCAGTGGTGTCGGTATAATTAAAGTTATCGCCGAATACACTGGACAGCGCTTCTGCTGCAGCCGATGATCCGGTAGAATGACCGCAGGTATATTCGGGGAAAGGCGGAGTCTGCAAATGCGGGCGCCAGTTGGCATCAATATATTTATTGATCACCGTTTCAGGTCGCACGGTATTAAATTCATATTTAACATCCCAGCACTGAATAAAAGCATCAAATAATGCGATGGCTGTTTTGGTAAAAGCAGTTACGGTTGTCCCGAAGTCAGCATTTGCTTTTTCTGCCGCGATTCCAACGATACTCATCCAGTGGCCCGGAGGAGAAAACTTCTTTGTTCCGAACATGAGGTGGCCGGACACATTTAATTTAAATGGATTGTCATCCCAGAAATCTGCAATATGGATTTGTTCAGGTGTGAGGCTGTCAATGGCATTCTTTGACTCCATAACCTGTTTATAATAGTCACTCTTCTTGTCAGTAATATTGAATTTGTAAGGAGCCTGTACCGGAAACATATTGCAACTGTCAAGTACCATGGGCCTGATCTCGCGCCAGTGCGGTTCGGCGGCGGCTGAATAAGCCGGAGGTGTCGGTACCCATCTGCCCGGAGAATCCATCACAGTATATTCTGATGCACCTCTTGTCTGCAGATAATGATCCCCTTTGCTCCATGCCATGACAATAGCACCTACCGTATCAGCGTAGGCAACCGAGTTATTTAAGATGTCTTCCGGCATGCCATGATCCTCCGCCAGCTTTTTCAGGCTGTCAACATAATCCTTCATGCTGCCCGCCGGAAAAGTCACAGCTTCTCCCAGTTTGCAAAAAGCAAGCAGGGCGGCGAATTCCACATTCACCGGTTTGTCCTTATCCGGAAGCGGCGTTGGTTTCAAACCACGTAATTGAAATGCAAGGGATTCATACTGATCCGGGTAACCGCCCGCAACTACCTGGTAGGCGGCTACATTGGCGTACGTGTAATTTCGTGAAGCCACGATGGGACTGAAATTATTCCCCATCACAACCGTGTTTAACTGATACACGGTTTTGCTGTACAAAACTGGATTTTTGAAAATAGCATCGTAATCCGATTTACGGTTACATCCGGTTATTGCTATTGCGCATAGCGCAAAAGCGACTAAAACGTATCTCATAATGGTGATCTTGTTGAAAAAAGGAATGTCCCGCATTGGCAGGAAATAAATGGCGTATTTAGTATTTACGCTTTAAGCGAAGTCCGGTGGTTGGCCCGCACGTGTAAGGTATACGTTCGGAATCTGTAATAAATAATGATCCCTTGCCTTCTGACTGGTGAGTATCAGGCTCGAAATGGCAAAGGATTGAGAGTTGGAAAAATATTCTGCACTAAATCCTTTAAAGGAAGAACTATGCTGGTCAGATTTTTTTGACTGGCCGGGATGCTGCAAGTCATTCACCAGTTTGAAAAACTCATTTTTGGCAGTCTGTATACTGGTGGCAGTTCTGTTGGGGATGCAAAGAAGTTCCAAGGAATCTTCGCTGAACCGGCGCTTTACATAATTATATTGTACACCCTGGATTTCGATCTTACCGTCCACACGCTGGAACTCCTTTGAATTGACATAGGAAGACAGATGGGTGGCGGGAACTTTTATGGAAATCAGGTCGGCGTCCGTGTAATTGTTTTGATCGAGGTTTGCAACCATCGTTTTATCGGCACGGTCCTGCAGGATGGCTGTATAGAATTCATATCCAACCCAGTTGAACAGGAGTAAAATCAAAAGCAGTATGGCAGCAATTCTCTTCACAGTGGGCGCTAAAATACTATTTTTTATTGAACGCTGTAATTTTTCTTATCCAATCCCACACCCGTTATCGTCAGTTTCTTCCAACCCGATGGAAGTTTGGAAGGGATTTGAACAATACCGGATGACGTAATATCCAAACCGCCGAATCCCATCAGTAATGCCTGTAATATACCGCCTGCCCCTGTAGCAAAGTACGGATTAGTACCCCCTTTGGTTTCCGCAATCACACGAAAAGGTGGGTTGAGGTTGGGAATATAGGCGTCTTTGAAGAAGTGATAGGCAGTATCCCCCTGTCCCAGTCGGGCATATAACAAAGCAAAAACGGCCTGGGTCATGGCAGGTGTGCCCTGGTTTGGAACACGTGACTGATAGTAAGCGAGGTCTTTTTTTACCTGAACAGGATCTGTGATGAGTTTTAGAGGATAAGCCAGCAGGTTCACATCTGCCTGCTTGATCCCTTCACCGTTATAGGAAGCGTGTTCGCGGGTTACGCCGTCTAATTGTAAAACCGGAATATTTTCCGACACGACCATCCAGTCCGGATCCACTTTTAATCCCAGAATACCGGCGGCTTCCGTGGCATGCTGTAATAAGACCTTTGCCGCTCCATTGGTAAAAGCATTATTATCGACATTCTCTGCCCATTCATCTGCTGCGACTACATTTCTGATATCATAATGACCCGGGCCGTTTCTTTCCACCCGTGATGCCCAGAAGTCAGCGGTTGCAGACAAAATGGGCCAGCCTTTTTCGCGTAGCCAGATTTTATCCTGGGTAACGCAATAGTAATTCCAGGCGGCCAGTCCCACGCAGGCGGTAATATGATGTTCAAAGGGACCGCTCAGGGCCCATACCGGTGTTTCTTCCACACCACTGGCAGCGGATTCCCAGGGGAACATGGCTCCTTTATATCCATGCGAAAAAGCATTTTTCTTTGCGGCTTCCAGACGTTCATACCGGTATTCGATCATCGACTTTGCCATCTCAGGATGCAATACTAACAGGGCCGGAAACATCCACAAATCGGCATCCCAGAAAACATGCCCGTTATATCCCAATCCACTCAGTCCCATGGGTGAGAGACTGTAAGAAGTCCCTTCCCTTGTAAATGAATAGAGGTGATACAACATGCTGTGAATATCCTGTTGCGTTTGTTCGTCTCCTGTAACCTGTATATCTGTTTTCCAGATTTCACTCCATGCTTTTTCATGAAATTCAATGAGACGCTCGGTGCCCTGCAATTTGGCAAAAATGGTCAGGCGCTCGGCTTCATTCAGGGGATCTTCATCGTGGGCTGAGGTAATCGACGAACCGGCTATAGAAAAACGGTAGGTTTCACCCGCTTTGAGTTTGCGTTTGAATTTCAGCAGGTGCATATTATTGTCCCACATCTCATGTATCAGTCGCGGCTCCTGACCATGGGGCTCATTGAAAATAAAAGTATTCGAAGCGCACATCAGCAATTTACCCGTCGGAGATCTGGCCGTTGAGGTCAGTAAGGAAATCACCACATGCGGCCTGTCGATTTCATTATAATAATTCTGAACATCACGCAGGGCATCTGGTGCTTCCATCACACTGGCCGGTTCAATCTCAATTTCTTTTTTTGCAACCACGGTGATATCCATCAAAACCGTATACGGCAGCTGGCGTAGAGCATAATAAGTATAAGTAACAGATGCTTTATCCCGGATATTAAATGAAGTAGTGAAACTCGCGCGCTTCATATCCAGCGTTTGTTTCAGGGAAGAAATATTTTTGGCATTCGTCTCCGCTCCGTCCACATTAAAATGCATATTGAGCAGATTGAAGCTTTTCAGAAAATTGCTCACGCGCCCGCGGCCATACAAATCATAGGCGCCGGCGAGCACCACATCCTTTACCTGGAAAGGCTGTGGGGATGAAACGATGCCAATCATTCCGTTGGCAACAGTCACACCATAATAATTGGCCGGATCCGGAACTGCACTGATTACCCAGGGGTTGATGCCGGAAGACATCTGTGCCGTTGACATTTGAAAGAATAAACAGGTCAGTAAAAAAATGCGGAAGGAGAGCAATCTTGTCTTCATCGGTTCAAGTTAATAGAATAATTTTTCAGATACGGTAGAGTCTCCGTGCATTTTCACCAAATATTTTTTCCCGGTCTTCGGGAAGATATCTTTCCATGAATTTTTCGATCAGGCTCTTCCATTGTACATATATACCGGATACCAGGAGAAAGGGCCATTCACTGGCGAAGAGCAGACGGTCCGTCCCAAATGCATCAAAAAAGATCTCCAGGAAAGGATAAAAATCGGTGGGTTTCCAGGTTTTCCGATGGCCATGAGTAAATAAGCCGGACAGTTTACAGGCGAGATTTTGATTTTTTGCCAGCTCGCGGATATTCGACTCCCAGGTTTTTGATGGGGAAAGTTTGGTATCTGCATGACCGGCATCATGCAAAATAAATGACTGTTCAGGGTATTTGATTATCCAGTTTTTCAAATTAGAAAGGTCTGATTCACCATCTGCAGACAGGTCCAGGCTGTATTGATTCGCAAGAATCAGTTCCATGGTCGATGTTAAGACAGATGCTAAACGACTGGCTTCAATCCGGTATCCTTTGATGGCTGGATATTGTTGAAATTCCTGAATTTTATCGGCCGCCTTGCCATCATATAAATTGATCCATCCGACGACTCCGAGTATTTCGGGATGCGTTAAAGCCAGTTCAGACTGAAAGCGTGTCTGCACTTCGGCATCTTCGGCCGTTGCGGCGATACATCCGTCAATACCATTGCGATGCAGGTTTTGTGTAATCTGTTCCGGCAGATATTGTTGCTGGAGCATTTTATTTTCCCGGATCAGTGGGTGAAGGAATTGCTTTTCATATTTCCAGAAATAAACTTCCGCGTCTATTTTCATGATAGAGATTCTGTTTCAAAGCTAAGAATTTAAGCCTAACGCTTAAAGCTTAACGCCTAAAGCTTAACTCTTAACGCTGTCAACTGTCAACCGTCAACCGTCAACTGCCAACTGTCAACTGCCAACTGTCTTGCAAAAGCATTTATTAGTGCTAATTTCAATGTTAACAGTAACCAAAATGAATGAACCATTTCCAGATAATGAGCCGTTGTTTCCTGAGGCGGAAATTGTTTTTGCTAAATTCTGGACCCGCTTCGGCGCCATGCTGATTGATGGATTGGTTACCATAATCATCATTCTTCCGGTAACGTATTTTAATGTGATTCAGTGGAAAATTTCATGGGTATATATCCTGACTTCTCTGCTTACAATTATATACAAACCCTATATGGAATACCAATATGGTGCGACCCTGGGTAAAATGGCTGTAGCCATCAAGGTCGTGGGTCATCAATTTCAAAAAGTTACGCTGAAGGAAGAACTGAGAAGGGTGAGCTTTTACATTGTTCCAAATATTATTCAGCAGGTCCTGACACTGAAGGTTTATTTTTCCAACCAGTTAAACTCGATACAGCGCTACAAGGATTACAACGACTTTATAGTAAGTACTAATCCCGCCTTATATATACTGAATATCATAGTGATCGTTTTGTTTGTTGTCGATACGATCACTTTTTTTTCGAATGACCAGAACCGGTCGCTGCATGATTTATATGCCGGTACCTATGTGATCGAAAAACGCTTTCAGTATTAAACCATTCTGAATTTTCACACTAGTTCAAACCGGTATATAGTTGCCATACCAAAGGCACTTACATACAATAAGGGACAAACAGAATGGCGGTATTTGCGTTTTGGGAAACACCGGGTATGTTAGAGAATGCTCAAATGGTATTTAAGTAAGGGGGGAAAAATCTTATTTATAGATGTTATTATCCTTATCGCTTTTGGAGCACTGTTTCAAGCAATTTTAAAATATCTTTTAAGTTCGCTCCAATTATACCTAGACCACCACCAATAGCAGTGTACACCCATTTATTTTTAGAGTTCTTATATTGTTGTTCTTTAAGTTTAGCATCTATATCCCGATATAGTCCTCGTTCTTCGATAATTTCTATTGCTCCCTGCATAAGTTCAGCCGCATCATTGAGTCTTTCTGCCAGCTTTCCGTCCTTTAGGTTTATATCTATTCGGGAGAATGAATAATACACATGCGACGATTCCCCTAAATATCTTCTTAGCTTATCTGAAATAATGTTCAGTTTGACTTGCTTTACATCTCTACCATTCTCAAACGCCGATTTATATGAATGAAGATTAGAAATAGCTATATCCTTTTCGCTTATATTGAAATTAAATTTTTTAAGATGATTTTTCTTAAAATGATTTATCATGTATCTAAGCTACTAACAACTATTTTCAAAACAACTAATAATAAATTAGGTAGTATCATGGACAAACCATAATTTAGTATTCTAAATCAGTTTTATGGTTAAGAATCTAAAGGACTTAATGAAGCATTTTTCAGATGAATCTAAATGCCGTGAAATGCTCATTCAGCAAAGATGGAACGGCTCCCCTGTTTGTCCATACTGTAACCATACAAAGCATTACGTAATAGAAGGTGGGAAACGTTTTAAATGCGCAAACCAGGTTTGTTATAAGAAATACAGCGTTACCGTTGGAACTGTGTTTGAAGCTAGTAATATACCATTGACAACGTGGTTTCCTGCCATGTATTTAATAGCATCTCATAAAAAGGGGATAAGTTCAATTCAATTATCTAAGGACTTGGGAGTAACACAAAAAACAGCGTGGTTCATGCTGCATCGTATCCGTGAATCATTAAAGGATAACCATTCTGAAATGTTAGGCGGTATAGTCCAAGCAGATGAAACATTCATAGGCGGGGACAATCGTAACAGGCATAAGAGTAAAAAGCATTTTGACGAAACAGGAAAAGCATTTGATATTAAGGCTCCGGTTATGGGAGCAATAGAAACCGGCGGCAAGGTGAAAACACAAGCGGTAAACGCTGTAACTAAAAAGAATGCAATAACCTTCATTTCAGACAACGTGCAAGCTGGTGTAACACTGGTTACTGATTCAAACCATAGTTATTTTAAGATCGGGAAGAAATTTGAACACGTTAAAATAAACCACGGAATAGGTGAATATAAGATCGGTTTGTTTCATACAAACTCAATGGAAAACTATTGGTCAGTTTTGAAACGCGGTATTTATGGCATTTACCATCAGGTTAGCCCAAAGCATTTACAACGTTACTGTGATGAATTTGCATATCGTTTCAATAGTAGAGATATGAAAGACGGTGCAAGGTTTGAAATGACATTAACAAGGCTGCAAGGCCGTTTAAAATATGCTCATTTAATAGCCAAGCCGATAATAGAAGATAATACACCATTCATCCAAACAGATGATGAAATTTAAAACTGTACCTTTATAGCATGGCAAAGGCAATCAAAAAAACTGCTCCCAAGCCCAAGAAAAGAGCAGATAAATACGATGAAAAGCTAATAGTCAAAGGATCATTTGAGGACTTGGCTAAAGCGCTGGTTACTCCAAAACAACCAGTTAAAAGAAATGACCGAATCTATCCAAAATAAAGTTGAAGGTTTTTTATCAGGGGCAAGCTATATTTCATTTGTAATTAAGGAAGAGTTTATAATTACTTTCTTATATGATAAGAATGGGTATGAAAAGTTTAGTCAAAAAAATGCCTTCAATGATTTAATTAGATATTGGAAAGGACGAAAGATTGCATTAGTTATTGTCACGAACGATATAAATTCATCCATATCATTAGTAGATACTCATAACTTAGATACTCTTAAATTGGAGGGGCCAAAATTCGTAAATGGCAATATCCATCAGTTTTTTGAAGCAAACTTACCAACTGATACCATTTTCCAGCTTACAATATTTGGCAAAAGTGCTGATAACGAAACTGTGATTATTCCGAAGGTGCTGCTAGATCATAAGCCTTTAAAAATTCATGGATATTCCGTAATTGATAAGAGGTCAACTCAATAGATCCATCTTCATTTAATATTCCTAACGGCATTTCCAAAAGTTCATTTAAATTCAAATTAGCACACAAATTACGTTGGACAGGTATTTTACTTAATTCTTGTCCCTCTACATATATAAGTGCCATACCAAAAAACTAACAGTCATTAGTTTTTTAGGCTAAATTTGTTGATTCAGACGGTTTTATGAATCACTCCAAACAGCGTCTTCGCATCGTTACGGCGACCTCCCTCTTCGATGGGCATGACGCTGCCATCAATATCATGCGCAGGATCCTGCAATCCAAAGGAGTTGAAGTGATTCACCTCGGCCACAATAGAAGTGTACACGAAATTGCCGAAGCGGCCATCGAAGAAGATGTGCAGGCGATCGCTCTCACATCTTACCAGGGCGGACATATGGAGTTTTTCAAATACCTCCGCGATCTCCTCGATGAAAGTGGCTGCGGTCATATCCGCATTTT